>OJIJ01000171.1_pt1 | contig 10206 bp, 12 predicted proteins | sample 1595891 | NCBI WGS metagenome assembly OJIJ01 (sample SAMN05416853, study PRJEB24817) | seawater metagenome | isolation source: Sea water | place: Canada:Atlantic | collected 2013-11 | reverse complement strand
GGTCTCGTGGGCTCGGAGATGTGTATAAGAGACAGGTTGTAGGTCTGGGTGTCGCAGGTACCAGTGTTCGTTGGTGAGTGAAAACTGGTAACTCTTAGGATCTAAGCTTAAAGCACAAATGTTCATGCAGATGTTGTCATTGAGCAGTTCACAAATCTCATTACAGGCCATTGATGCTCCTTATTGAATTTACACCTAACTTTTGTATTACATTTGTACTACACTTTTCTGGTTTTTAGTTCGTTATAACTATAGGTTCATACTACTTACTGTATTAAAATAGGCATGGCGTAGCTACGTAGTCTTCGCAGCTAGTATCCCTCTTATGCTCTTTTATCTCTTAATTAGGCTATTAATGTCCACTCAAAAAATAGATCAAACTACCTTAGATTTTCTTCTTAAACTCAGACGCGCAAAACAGCTAGATACCTTAGAAATCATGACAGAATCATTGGAAAGAAAACATCCTCTTGCCAGTGATCAAGAAGCTATAGCTTTAGCATGGGTATTAAGAGATAAAGAGATTAAAACCGGTACTACTTCCATCTAAAATATCTGAATATTAGGCTATTGGAATATCACAATATTCTAAATCTATTCTGCTTCCACTCATAAGCATCGATGACACCAGTATCATAGTAGCCAGCCCAATCGTAAAAGAACGGCATAAAGCCGCTCTCACCGACGAGCTTCATTAACAGAATACAGATCACCACCACGACAAAACTTATCCCGTATTCCACCGGATCACCAGTTCTAAATCTGCCACCAAATAGATGAAATCGCCGGTCGCTATAGGGCGAGAACGGGACACCGGATACCGTCATGGCATCGGTGAGAATGTGAGAGAATCCGCCCCAGGCAAAAGCGGCCGCAATGCCGTGGTAGTCGAATAGAAAGGTTGTGGCCAAGGCTGCAGCTAACCAATGGGTAAGAATATGAGTCACGCCACGGTGTTTGATATGGCGGCCTGTGAGTTTAACTAACCACTCCATCCAATCTGGTGCAGTAGCGCCAATCACAACAGGTGCAACGTGGATAGGTGAAACCACCGCGCAGATACTACCGGCTATTAAGGTGTGGTTAATCCATTTCACTTTGGTAACACCACTGATTTTTCTGCTTATCGAAATAGACTTGATTAAAGTTGACGGCTACCTGTCCATACTTTTTAGTCTTATTTGCTGCAACCTCCTCGAGTTCACTTAAGTCATCGATACAAGTTTCATTCATCATATTTCTATAGGTGACGATACTCGCGCTTACCGTTGTTGAGATAATTAACGATGCAACAAGCACTCTCCCTACTCTGAATGTCATTGGCCACTCCCTTCGTTTAAGCGTGAGTTCGGCAAGTTGGCTACCTGTTTTAGATATTGGTTTAGTCCAGGTCCCTTCTGATCATCACACATGGCCAATAGTGCTAACCGATTCTCTACAGCTTCGGCGCTGTACTTGGTTATATTGCGCTGAGATGCAGCCACTTTGATCATCATATCTACCTGCTCACTGGTCGGTGCCAGCCCCCGCTCTACACGGGTAACCGCCCTTGCTTCTAGGGCCATGTATAGGCCTAATTCACGATAAGCATGGTTGCGGTTTGCCAATGCTTGAGCAAAGCCGGCAACAAACTTAGCGGCTGCAGTGCGGCGTTTAAACTCACGATCACGGGCGCGGCTATCTTCTGTATTCGATACCAAGGGGATTTTGCCGACGATACCAATATAGTGCTCAGATAGATCCGGCCAGCTGTTAGAACTGTACTGATCACTTACTTGGCGGTAACCAGCAACCAGATCAACATCAACTTTAAACGTGGACACTTCGGGGTAGCAATTAAGAACATTTTGATAGATTAGATCGGGATCAATTCTTGGGGCGGGGAGTAATGATGGTACTGGATCTTGAAACTGAGTATCACCTTGCAACTTAGGCAATTGAAACGGCTTAACATTGGGCTGTTCGCTCGTTTCTGGTTCGCTCCAGGGATAATCAGTGGCATAGCAATGAGTGGATAAACAGTACAAGCTTATCCACAAAAACGGTGCATAACTTTTAATCAGCACGAGCAGCACGTCGACCAGTTCCCAGCATTTGGAATCCGCCTAATACCAAAGCTGCTTCCCATACACCCGCAGCGGCAAAGCCAACTATCAACAACCACATTAACACCTTGGTAGCGTCATAACTGGCGTCTGATTCTAGGCGGGTTCGTTGTGGTTGGCCGCGCTCGACTATTGGTCTTAAAGTGGCGGGTAACCGGTTCTCAGAGCTTGTACTGATCAACCAATATTTAGAGGCGAGTATACATTGTCGCGCTATCTGTAATTTCCGTCCCGTTAACCTGTGTGCATCGTCCAGGAAGAATAGGGTTTTATTACTATGGAGATAATCACTGAGGGCATCGGCTTTTAATTTTTGGCTGATAGCTGTCCATTTACGCGGCCTCCTTTTCTCTTCTAGTGCTTTGTCATCCTCGACTTCTGACCACCAAGCTTCGACCTGGGGAGCATCTAGCCACTCGCTGATAGGTTCAAGGCCACTGAGATACAGCGGCTCCTCCTGGATTTTTGCACCCCACACTTCGGCCCAGTTTTCATTTAAGCGGGTTATCCAGCGCGTTTTACCTGAATCATGTGCGCCTTCGATAAGGTGATTCTTTTGCCGTGATAGGCTTTTTTCACTGCGTTGGTTGGAAGGGGCAAAACGGCGTGGCGCATCAACGATAAGTGCGTGTTTATATGGTGCGCCGTTGGATCTGGGCGCAGCAGTTTTAAGCTTTAAAAAGCGCATAACTAGCATCCTTGCCTGTACGGTTAACGTCTGTCTTTTGTCGTACAAAAATCAAAAAATTATGCGAAGCATAAGGGGGGACAAAAAACATCTACTTTAACGTTAGAACATGGGGGGGGAGTGTGCCAATAAAACGCTCGTTTGTTCCGTACAGCATTTTTCATCAAGCTGTAAGTTTTTGGCTCAGTAACTACATAGGTATTAATTGAAGACCACTATAGATAAAAACTAACCGAGGAGTGTCATTTGATGAAAACCATGAAGTTCGTATTTGAGTTCGTATATAAGTTATTAGATCTGCTGTCTAACACGTTAGACATTCTTGAATATCTAGCACCCTACATCTCTTAATTACATGCAAAAAGGTGGAGTTTGTTATTATAACGAGCTCCATTATCTATAGTATTTAGCTGATATTTGTATTACATTTGTTCTACAAAAATAATGGGAGTAGTGATTGTGAAGACCTTAGCTGTGATCAATCAAAAAGGTGGCGTTGGTAAAACGACTACCGTGATCAACTTATCGGCTCAACTGGCTAGTGAAGGTAAGCGAGTATTGGTGATTGATTTAGATCCCCAGGCTAACTTATCGGTGGTTATGACCGGTGGCCAATATGAATTTGAAACCTCGATAACTGATGTTTTCGAGTCAGCCAAGAAGCATCCCATTGTTAATGCCATTATGCCCGCTCAATCTAAAGGTGAGCCGATAGCTAACCTTTGTATCTGTCCCACCGACATTCGTTTGAGTCGTGTTATCGAGCAGAGTTTAACGAAGGTCCACAGAGAACGGATCTTACTAAAGCAGCTAGAAACGATAGCCAAAGATTTCGATATCGTTGTTTTGGACTGTCCACCTAATCTGAGTCTGACATCTGTTAATGCGATGATGGCTGCAGATATGTTTTTAATCCCTGTCGATGGTGGTTCATTCTCATTAAACGGTTTAGCTGATCTACTCGATGCCTTAGAAGAGGTAAAGGAAACCGAGGATGTGAATTATGCCGTGTTCCGTAATGAGTACGCTAAAGCTAATAAGCTGATTAATAACTTCCTTGATGAGCAGTTAAATGAGCTCGAAGACAAGGTACTTAAATCAACTATTCGCCGATCTGAGGCAATAGGCCAGGCGAGCGTGAGTGGTGAAACGCTGTTAAGTTACCAGCCAAAAAGCTCAACCAATGATGACTATCGTGATCTTGCAGCAGAAGTTTGTAAGCTATTAAATGTATAACAAGTGTAATACAAATTATGACTAAATTAACTGGTAGTACGGCATTAAGCAGAAGAAAAAATAAAAAATTAAAAGCTGATTCAACCACTGAAACTAAGGTTGAAGAGAAGATCACAACAGTGATGACTAGGCGCAATGTTACGACAGGTACGTCACCTGTCCCTATGCGTTTAACTGAGAATGATAAGGCTGAATTGAATCTTTGGCTTGATGAACTTCAGGATATCTCTGGTAAGAATATCAGCAATGCAAAGTTATTCCGGGGCTTGATCCATATGCGCGATAAGATCAATGCAAAGAAGCTTATTGAGGCGATTAAAGACGTAAGCTGATATGGTTTTGTAACTTTATCAAGTGTCGCTAGCCATAGCGGCATTTAACTTTTTGTATCGCTGATCGATTAAGTAATACTGTTCACCATTTCTTACCATAAACCCTCCCTTGATATAACCGATAGCTTCTAACTTTTTGATACCGGTCTTTATCTTACGGTTGGCTTCTTTCTTACTTGTCTCAAGTCGTAAACGCTCTCTTAAGCGTTCAAAGGATACCGGATGCGGATTATTAGGTAGTGATGTAAAAAACAGATAGAGACATTGTGCTACCTCTGCTCGTGGTAATTTACCTAAGACTCGTAAACTGACCAAGACCTGGTAATCAAGATTGTAGAGATCCCAAAGTGTCGTATCCGCCATAAGCTCTACAACATCTTCCTCTCCATCATACATTGCACGTAATAGCATGCCTGTATGCACAGCTTTCTCAGCATCCTTTCTTCTGAAAGTTAAGCTTTGGCTCTGTATGCGTTCTAATGACTCACCAATTTGTCTACGTAGGTTCTTGTCAAAGCGGCGGCTTGGATAGCCACAATACTTGGCAAACTCACCAAATGAGAGTTTAACGATATTAGAGGAGTAAGCATATTTACTGAAGACAAGCACAATACCACACCAGATCTTAAAGTCTGTTTCGACATTAAGTCGCTGGCCTTTTACGCTAACCGTGTCATAGCCCTCTTTTTGGCAGATCTCTAGATGTACCAGGTCTTGACTAAGATCCATCGCTTTGAGTTCAGAGGCGTTAGTTCGTCTTCCTACAGGTGTGAAAACGCCTGTTCTTAGAAGAACATTGGGCTGTACACTGGTGGCACTGTTTACTTGGAGGAGTTGGCCGTTTAACGGCTCTTGCTCTATTGGTAAAGCGTTCTCTTCGGCTTCCATTGGGGTCCCTATACTCGAACCCAGTTAGAATACACCATGTATCCCAATTAGAATACACCTATATTCCCAGGTTGCGATCTATCATCCTTAATAGTTCTCTAATCATAGCCCTAAAGACTTACTCATTTCCAGTTAGCCCCTTTTTTGGGTGCTGAGTAGCCTGTTTTAGCTACCCAATTAGCATACACCTCATGGTTTTCTTCATTCCCAATTAGAGTACACTTTGAAAATATTGCTCTGGTTCTTGTATGTTATTTATTCGCTTTTTAAAGGGGTGGGGATAAGTCGATGAATAGGTATTTTCTTGGCCAAACTTAATAAAGGTATAAGTGTTTGATATTAAAAGGTAACTTGGGAGAGCCTATTTATCCCCATACTTTTGTGATTTTACCCAATTAGAATACACTTTAAACCCAATTAGAATACACCGTTTACCCATTTAGCATACACCAAAAACCCAATTAGAATACACCGTTTACCCAATTAGGATACACCGCACTTCGCTGTGAGCTAGATACACCAAGGTCTAGCGTAAAGCTGGGATCTCTTTTGGATCTATTAGGATCTATATTGGATCTATTATTGGATCTATTTCAGCAAGATCTGTGGACAACTCAGCGTAGAAATTTAAAGCGAGTGCAAACCCCTCTCAGGGGCTCTGCCCCTGCCGGCCCTACCCGCGCTTCGCGCACCGGCACACCCCAAAAGATAAAAGCTAAATGCCTCGCCACTTCCTAGCTTCGCTAGGGGCGAGATCTAAAGCAAGAACAAACCGCAGGGTTCACCTTGCCTACGGCATTTTAACAGCAATCTGATGTTGCCAGTGATCTAAGAGCAGTCGCTTCGCGACGGTCTAGCAGGAGAGATAAGCCAAATCGAAGATCTAAGGGTTATTCTAATTCAAATCTGTAAAAGAAATATATTCCAGATTTATAGGTATTCTTATCTAACTCAAAATCTAGAAGCTAAAAATATAAAGGATTTAACTATGGATCAAATGATAGAGTTAATAGTTGCTATTACAGGTTTACTTGTTGCTCTAGTAGCCTTAATTAAAGCTATAAAACATCAAAATAAGGATGACTTATAAGTTTTCAATGAAAACTAACCTATCTAGTTATGTATTGGATCGTGTGGAGATCTAGCGATCCAAAAAATTCCACTGCTAAGCCCGCTTTTAATCACATATCCCAGCCTGTTTTTTGTACGAATAAAGCCGTTTTTAGTCTATAATTTAACTGTACGAAATAAATCAGACAATGCCGAACAGGCTTTTTGAGGTAAATCTATGGCTAATTACGCTTATCTTAGAGTCTCTACTGATGAGCAAGATGTTGATAATCAGAAACATGGGATTTTGGAGTATGCCAACCAAAATGGGATCTCTGGCCTCGAGTTTGTAGAGGATACTGTTAGCGGTAAGAAAAAATGGCGTGCGAGAAAATTAGGCTCGTTACTGGAAACGTTACAAGCTAAAGATGTCATCGTATTTGCTGAGGTTTCCCGCATGGCCAGAAGCACGTTACAGGTTCTTGAGATATTGGAATTTTGCACTGAGCGGGATATTCACGTGTATATAGCCAAACAAAAAATGGCCCTGGATGGTTCTATGCAGAGTCGGATCACTGCAACTGTTTTAGGTCTCGCTGCTGAGATAGAGCGCGAATTTATATCCTTGCGTACTCGTGAGGCGTTAGCGGCTCGTAAAGCCTCTGGAATGACGTTAGGACGGCCTAAAGGCACTGCTGAACATACTAAGCTGGATAAACACCGCAAAGCGATTGAGGGATACCTTGATAAGAAGCTAAGTGTTAGATCCATTGCCAAGCTCATCGATGAGCCACCTACGACAGTGAACGATTACATCAAACGCCACAAACTTAGGGACAGAGAGCAAATGGAGTTGGGGGTTTGAGTTTGCTTAGTTGGGTTTATCTTCTAGACTTTTAGGGCTCGATACTCCTTTTTTGAGCAAATCCATTTAAGACCAAAAACTCGCCTATATGGCGAGTTTTTTATTGGGTGGGTTTGTGAGCCTGGATTCTGGACAGAAACACGTTAGAACTCAGGCTCTAAAACTCACTATTCGCATTATCATTAGTAATGATTATTTAAGAAAAACGGGTTACATCACTAAAATATGGACGGACAGCTGTTCACTCTCGAAATCATGAAGTTAATCGAAAAATTTAGGTGTTTCAAATGAACAGCCCTCAGCTCTGGCATCCTGCTTCACCCTACCTCCTAAATCCATTTAGTCGAGTGCGCAGCCGCATGCAGGGTGGTGTGGGGGCTGAGGGTTAGATACCCTCGACTACCCGATTAGTCATCTTTTTCAGCGCAATACATGGCTTCAGCTAACATAGAACTTATTGTCGTTTCGTCTTCAGGAGTACGAACAAAATTAGGATTATACTCGCCATTCTGATACATAGACCATTCTGCTTCAATGAGCTTTTCTTCGAAGTAATTAAGATTCAAATTGAGCCAGTTTTGCAACTGCTGAAAGTTACTAGCAACAGGGTTACCTTGCTGCTCTTTTTGATGACTTTGAATTGTTATTGGGTAATTAAAATCTTCAGCTGCCATTATTGCTTGTCTAGCTGCTGCTAAGATCAACTGACCGGAAAAATTCATCGAAAAATCATATACGTCATCTCTTAACCGATACTTGATTCGTGTCTTTTTTGAGTGTGACCAATAACGGTCTTCAAGTAGGTGAAGACGCTTTTTATACATCTTAATTATTTCAGCTTCTATCATATCCTTAGTTTCAGCTTTGAGCTCGTCAAATGTTTTAAGTTTAACGTTGCTACTTTTTGCTGCTTCAAGCGCACCAGATTGAAAACCTAGCTTAGAAACAATAAACCCTTTATCAGCACCAACGTCCTCAACAATTGTTCTTAAGGCAAGTACATGGGATTTATTTACTTTGCTATTCCAATATTTTGCTTCAACTATCCAAGTAATATCCTGACCTAAGAACTTTGTCTTCACTAAAATATCAATATCATGTTTTGTTCTGACACCTGTGACTGTCACATTCGTTCGAGCGTCAGCTCCTAAGCCTCGAAAGTGCTCACAAATGACTTCTTGAAATTGGTACCAGTTCATATTCTCTTGCTTCATATTTCCTCTTTGATGCCTAACGCCCGGCTCACCCGCCGGAGGTCGGGTGCAGCCGCTTGTTATCTCTATCTCTCATTTGAAGGGAGCTCAAGTTCTTCATACAAAGACAGTAAACAGCTATCTATATTTTTCATCGCTTTCTCATACACTGGAACTGTAGATCTAACCATTTCAGAATCATTATCTTCACTAAATATGGCAATTTCCATGCTACACATTATTGAGCAATCATGTAAAAGTTCAGACAATATACTTCTAGATTTCTCTGATAAGAATATAAAGTCTTCCAGCTCTATCTCATGCAGTGCCGTTATGTGGCGTAAAGAAGCCTTATCAATATCTTTTGAAAGGACTTCCAAATTTGGATGAAACTCTCCTCTTTGATCGTATGAACCAAGTGCAGCCTCACAATATTTTTTAAACTCTACCAATCTTTTTTGAAGTTTTTTAAAAACTCTTATTTTTTCATCAAGTAGAATATTATGTTTTCTAGAAATAACAGACAGGTCTACTTTAAGTCTTTCAATTTCAGCCGCATAGCCAGACTTAACTTCTTCTATTTTTCGTGTTATGTCTTCAACATCTTCCTTTGTTGCTAGGTTCTTTCCTTTTTCAGATGAATAGGAAAATAGGTATTTTCTAAATAGATAAGTACTTCCAACGCTAAGAAGAATTAATACTTGAAGTCCGATCAATATCAAATCCATAAACTAACTCAGAATTCCATGAGGAGATAACGTCTTAGTATTTGTGCGTTGCGCGTATATTTGGCAAAACGCTCAGCACAATTAATAAACCTATTATTTAAGCTTCGCTAAAGCAAAGCTATTGATTAATAAGCACTCTACCAGAGTCGTGCTGAATAAACGAGCGCGAAAATTTGAAAAGTGACCATGGACATTGATGTCTTATCTAAAGTAGTCAGTAACTGTAATTCATCTATTAGTAGAAGTAGGCCAACTGGCTTGCGACTGTTCTGTGCTGCTTATCACCTGTAACGCATAATGGGGCAGAAATTAGTTAGTGATCTGACAATCTACATTAACTATCAACTTCATTGGTACCGGACAGGAACAGCATCCCGCAGCCCCACATCCCGGACGTGAAGGTTTGGCCACTCCCGCCCTGGGACAAGCAAAGCCTCACCGCGCCCCGGTAACCCCTAAATTTCACCCTCTGCGCTCCACAAATAAAGCTGCAAAATGTAGCGTAAGAGCTGCAGCTTTAATTGTTCCACTGGTTTATTCCGCTCGGTTACAGAACGCTCAAGGGGTAAAAGCATGGTGAGGCCCTTGGCGTACTGCGCCGCTCACTCCATAACACGGTCTCATTTCCGCCACACCCGTAGCCGTGTTACCGGGGCGCGGTGAGGCTTATTTTCTATCCCACCCGTGTCCTAACCTTCACGCCCCCGCCACACCCGTAGCCATGTGGGGCTGCTACCATCATTTCTCGGTCCTAAATTTTGTAATTCTCAATATGGTTTTGTAACGTTTTCAAATTTTGAAAGGTGGTTTTAGGGAGGTGATTTTGCGGTTTTTAGACTGTTGTGCGGGTTAAACCTAAATAGTGCATTTATTCGTTCGTGACTGTTCGGAACTAACCATATCTTAACCGCTCAAAATGAACGGGTTAAACGGTCGTTATTTTCGGTCAAAATAACGTTTTCACGTAATCTTGCTGCTCTGGTACGTCAAAAATGACGTACTAGATCTCTACGTCCAGAGCCAACCGCGAAAAGCTTTCTCCCACCCTTTTTAAAGGTGGTAAATGGGAACGCCAAAACAAACTCCCACCCAAAGCAAGGCTAGGGCCACGCGCCCACAAC
>OJIJ01000170.1_pt1 | contig 10345 bp, 11 predicted proteins | sample 1595891 | NCBI WGS metagenome assembly OJIJ01 (sample SAMN05416853, study PRJEB24817) | seawater metagenome | isolation source: Sea water | place: Canada:Atlantic | collected 2013-11 | reverse complement strand
TGGGCTCGGAGATGTGTATAAGAGACAGATGTCACAGTTAGTGTCACAAATAAATAAATTTTATCTAAATTTATTTATTTGTTAAGAAGAGAGAAAATATTATTCTCTCGTAGAATTAAAGTTTTAAGCTCTAGCTTCTTTTAAAGTATCAGCAATCATAAATGCTAATTCTAAAGCTTGATCAGCATTTAATCTAGGGTCACATTGAGTATGATATCTACTAGAAAGTCCTTCTGCTGTAATTGCAGAACTTGCACTTCCTGTACATTCGGTTACATTTTGTCCAGTCATCTCTAAATGAATACCACCTGCTACACTACCTTGCGCTTTATGGATTTGGAAAAATTGTTTTACTTCACTTAAAATATTTGCAAAATCTCTAGTTTTATATCCATTTGGAGCTTTTTCAACATTTCCATGCATTGGATCACATGACCAAACAATATTTTTACCTTCGCTCTCAACTCTTTTTAAAAGTGATGGGAAAATGTCAGCTACTTTATCATGTCCCATTCGAACAATAAGATTTAATCTTCCTGCCTCATTTTCTGGATTAAGAGCATCGATAAGTCTAAGTAATTCATCTTCTTTCATAGAAGGTCCAACTTTACAACCAATAGGGTTATTAATACCTCTAAAGTACTCTAAATGTGCACCATCTAGTTCTCTAGTTCTATCACCAATCCATAACATATGAGCACTACAGTCATACCACTTACCAGAGAATGAATCTTGTCTAGTTAGTGCTTCTTCATAGTTTAATAATAATGCTTCATGAGAAGTATAAAGTGTAGTTTCTTTAAGTTGGGCTGTATTATCACCAGTGATTCCACAAGCTTCCATAAACTTCATTGTTTCAGAAATCTTTGCTGCTAGTTGATCATATTTTTCACCTAAAGTATTATCTTTAACAAAATCTAAATTCCAAGCGTGAACTTGATGTAAATCTGCCATTCCACCACGTGCGAATGCTCTAAGTAGATTTAGAGTTGATGCACTTTGGTTATAAGCTTTTAAAAGTCTTTTTGCTTTTGGTGTTCTCTCTTTTTCTGTAAAACCTGCAGTATTGATAATATCACCTCTATAAGAAGGTAAAGAGATTCCATTTATTTCTTCAAAATCTGAAGATCTAGGTTTTGCAAACTGTCCAGCTACTCTTCCAACTTTTACAACAGGGCATCCACCTGAGAATGTTAAAACAACTGCCATTTGCATCATTACTTTAAATAAATCTTTAATATTATTTGCATTAAAAGCATCAAATGACTCAGCACAATCTCCACCTTGTAAAAGGAAAGCTTTTCCTGCTGCAACATTTGCTAATTGACCTTTTAATCTTTCGGCTTCACCGGCAAAGATTAAAGGAGGATAAGATGACAATTCTTTCTCTACTTTTTTTAATTTTTCTAAATCTGTATATGTTGGTTGTTGTTTTATCGGGAAGTCTCGCCAGCTACTAGGATTCCAGTTATTCATAATTTGACCTTATTTTTTTAATAGTTAGGGATTTTATCGAAATTTGACTTAAGTAGTTTACATATAACCTAGAAAGTTACTTCTAGGTTACTTTTAAAAAGTTGATTTTAATTTTTTTGAAGTTTTGAAAGAAGTACTTTAAATGAATCTTTAAAAGACCCAAGTCCATCACTCAACAATTGGTTATATACTCTATTTATATCTACTTTTTTAGACATTAATGTTTCAAAATATTTATCACAATCAATCTCTGAGATAATATCTGTTTCTTCTTTTTTACCATTTTCTACCCAATCATCGATTGTTGCTAAAGGAGCAGTATTTACTGAATTTGGATAAATCAATGTATCTATATAATAACTTTGAGGTAAATCATCACCTTTTACACCCGTACTTGCAAAAAGTGTTCTAATGTTTTTATTTCCTATTTTTTCAACTTCATGATAACATTTAGTTGCGTTAATAATTCCTAGTTTCCCAGATTCTAAACCTTTTTCTTTCAATTCAGAATCACACATTCTATCAAATCTTGATACGAATACAGAAACAACTGCTTTAGTATCTTTATTTGATGCTTTAATACCTTCATCTAAGGCTTTAGAACATTTTATTGCTTGATGCGGTGAAAAAATTAAAGTTGCATTTACATGAATACCTTGAGATGTAAGCTCTTTCATAGCTTCAAATCCTGCTTCAGTTGCAGGAACTTTAATCATCACATTATCTGCACCAATTTGTGAGTTTAATCTAATACCCTCTTCAATTGTCCCTTGTGCATCATCACATAATAAAGGGTCAACTTCAATTGAAATAAATCCATCATTTGCATCTTCAACATGTAAATCATCTAAAAGTTCAGCTGCTCTTTTAATATCAGAAATAGCTAATTCTTCATATATTGTCTTAGGCTCATTTGCTTGTAGCATTTGTAACTGTTGTGCGTATGCAACAGAGTTTGAAATTGATGATTCAAAAATGGCAGGGTTTGAAGTTGCTCCATGAATTATTTCATTTTTTATAATATCTTGAAACTTATTTTCTAAGAAATCTCTTTCAATAAAATCACACCACAATGAAAAATTAATATCTTCTTTTAAACTCATTATATATTCCTTACAAAAGTCCCTTTTTTTAGGGACCTATTATTTTTAAATTTCTTTTAACACAATTTGTAAAAAATCGTTAAAGAAACAAACTCTAAAGAGAAACAAGAATGTTTCTTATTTTATATATGGTCTAATATTTTTGTTAAATCTTTCGTATCAACAATAATATTAGCCTCTTTTTTTAGAATATCTCTTGCACAAAATGCAACTCTTTTTCCTGCATATGGGAACATTGAAACATCATTTGCACCGTCCCCGGCAACTAAAGTATTCTCTTTTGTAACTCCAAGCATTGATTGAACTCTTTGTATCATATCACCTTTAGAAAAACCAAACATCATATCACCGCCCACAAGACCTGTTAGAATCCCGTCTTTTTCATGTAAAATATTTGAAAAATCAGCATCAAGTCCAAGTTTTTCCTTTGCAGGAGTTGTTCCTATTCTAAAACCACCTGAAAAACACACTACTTTATAGTCCTGTTTTTTAAGTTCTCTTATTAACTCATAAGCCCCAGGCATAAGAGGTAAGTCTTTACAAATTTCAACAGCTTCTGAATATTTTAAACCTTTTAATAAAGATACTCTTTCAATTAAAGATTCAAAAAAATCTAGTTCTCCAGCCATAGCTTTTTCAGTAATTCCTGCAACTTTTTCTTCTAACCCTAAAGGTTGTGCTAAAAAGTCAATAGTTTCACCATCCATTAAAGTTGAATCAAAATCAAAAACAGCTAATTTCATTTATATTTTCCTAGTTTTATTCTTTTAAGGATATAATAGTATCTAAAATATACTAAAGGAAACTGATTGAAATTAGCTTGCATAGATATTGGTCTAAAAAGAATAGGAATGGCAATATCCTTACAAAGTAACATAGTAACCCCTCTTCCAGCAGTTTTACGAAAGAATAGAAATCAAGCTTCAAATGACGTTTTAACAATTTTAAAAGAATGGGAAATTGATAAGCTTATTGTTGGATTCCCTAGCGCAAGTGAAGATATGCAAAAAAGAATTAATCACTTTATAACACTACTTGATTTTGATAAAGAAGTCATACTACAAGAAGAAAACATGAGTTCTGTTGAAGCGGAGAACTTGATAAAAGGTGAAATAAAATACAAAAGAGATGGACGAATTGATTCATTAGCTGCTAAAATAATTTTAGAAAGATACCTAAACAGATAATAAACAAATTATATGTTACAATGTTTTTTCACTGATATATAAGAGGAAAAATATTGCAAAACCTACAACTTATTTTATCCATTGCAACAACTAAGAAACTCATTATAAAAGCACTAAAAATTGCTTTTGTAGTAGGAATTATACTTAATCTAATCAATCAAGGTGAAAAGCTAATAATATTAGACTTTCAAAATATAAACTTTTTTAAATTTTTTCTAACATTTATAGTGCCATTTTGTGTTTCTATGTATACTGCAATTACAATGAAACTAATGTTTCATGTAGGTGAGAAAGCTGTTGAAGATGCAAAATTAAGATGTACTAATTGTAATAGTTGCTTAGAAGTAAAAAAAGAACAAATCATACCATTTTGTGATAACTGTAATGAGAAAACTAAATGGAAAATATCATCAATCAAGGATAATAAGTGTCAACACAAGAAATAGACTCAAATGAATTAGAAACGTTAAGACAAAAAGCAGAACTTTTTGATAAATTAAATTTAAATGATTCATTAAATATAGCACAAAATATTACAAACAATGCAATAAATGTAAACACTGCTTCAAAAACAAGATTAACAGAAGTTGAGAATATTGAAGACCTAGTTAATAATTTCATAAACCATTCAAATGAAATACAAACTATGTCTAATGATTCACTTGAGTCTGCAAAAGTAGCCTCAAATGAGAGTACAAATATTATTGAACTAGTCCAACAACTATTTGATTTAATAACTAGTATGTCAACTGCAATTGATGAGTTTTCAAAAACAATTATAGAGCTAAATGAAAAAAATAATTCTATAACAGAACTTGTTCAAGTGAATGATAAAATATCAATGCAAACGAACCTACTTGCGATAAATGCCGCTATAGAAGCATCTAAAGCAAAAGAGTATGGTAGAGGTTTTGCTATTGTCGCTACTGAAGTAAAAAAACTTGCAGCATCATCAAAACAATCTACTTTAAATATTGGTAATGAAATTACAACTATTAGTCAAATGACAAGTTCAGTTACTAGTAAAAATGAAGCAGTTCAAACATTAGTAAAAGATAGTGTTGAGATATCTAAAGAAGCGATTGAAAAATTGAAAAACTTAATTGAAGTATCTAATCAAAATAGTGAAAATTCAAATAGTATTTCTTGTAATGTAAATAGACAATTAGAAAGTTCTGATACAATTAAAAATAAAATCAATAATGTAGTAGAAGATACTAGAAAAGCAATTAATGGTTCTCAAACAAATATAAATTTAGGAGAAACATTAGTTTCAAATTTAGAAGTTAGATAGAGTAAAATCTATTTAACCTCAATTTTTTTATCTTGATACTTTAATCTTATTTTATTTATCTCCTCAAAATGTTCAAAGAAAAGATCTACTAACCTTGGATCAAAATGCTTTCCTCTTTCTTTTTTAAAAAGTTCAAATATTTCATCAAGTTCCCATGCTTTTTTATAGACCCTATCACTTCCTAATGCATCAAAAACATCAGCAATAGCAGTAATCCTTCCAAAAATGTGTATATCTTCACCTGAGAGCTTCTTAGGATATCCAGAACCATCCCATTTTTCATGATGTTGATGAGCCACAATTGCAGCAGTTTTTAAAATTGGTTTGTCTGAATTTTTAAGCATGTTAAACCCTAGAGTTGAGTGAGTTTTCATTATCTTAAATTCGTCATTAGTTAACTTCCCCGGTTTATTCAAAATTTCATCTTTTATACCAACTTTTCCAATATCATGCATGGGAGAAGCAAGTTTTAAAAGTTCAGAATCTTCTTTTGATAGTCCATACTTAAGTGCAAGTATTTCTGAATATATTGCAACCCTTTTTACATGGTTTCCAGTTTCTTTAGATCTAGTCTCACCAATAGCACCCATAGTATAAACTACATCTTTTTGAGTGTTTATTATTTCTTCTTCAGCCGCTAAAATATCTGTGATATCAGTAGTATACGCTAAAATATAGTTAATCTTTTTTACACCTTTAAAATTTATCATATATGTTCTAAATGCATCACACTCAAATCTTAATGATAATATTTTTTCATTTTCAATAATATCTTTCGGCTCATATTTTCCTAAAATAATTTTAAAATTATCAATATTTAATTTTTCTAATGCCGGTTGATTTTTAAAAACTGTTTGGGCATCTTCATCTAAAATTAAAACTGGATCAGGATTATATTTGGGAAGATATCGAAGATAAAGTGTTTCAAGAGTTATATTTTTATTGATATCAAATAGTCTATGCATAAGACAATCTTTAGTTATGGCAGTATAAAAAAGCATAAGAGCCATCATCATTAACATCATCCAGCCATTTGTAAAAGCAATGATTAATAGAATTATTGAAATTCCTAATCTAAGATAACTCTCATTATTTGTCATATTACATGTTTTGTTAGTAAAATAATCTTTAAATATTGTGAACAACTGCAATTGCAACTCCTTCGTCATGAGTTATAGAAAGTAAAGTCTTATTTATTTTATATTTTTTACGTATTGCTTTTGTATATTTTAATTTTGGAGCGCCTCTTTTATTTTTTTTTATTTTTAAATCATGAAAAGAACACTCTTTTCCAATACCTGTTCCAATTGCTTTACTTGCAGCTTCCTTTGCTGCCCAAAATCCTGCAGCAGTCTCAGGACGCTTAATTAAAGCTATTTCTTCATCATCTAAAAAACGCTCATATGCTTTTCGCCCAAATTTTTCATACATATTTTTAATTCTATTAACTGAAGTTACATCTATACCTATCATTTTTAAAACCTAATTAGTGTATAATCCCACTTATGAAATTATTTTTGAATAAATTATTATACCTTATTATCATGCTTTTTATTATAAGCCTTATATCATTTGTTGCTATAAATGCTGCACCAAATTCTTTTTTTGCAAGTGGTGAATTAAATCCAAATATAACGGAAGAATCAATCGCGCAATTAAAATCAATATATGGACTTGATAAACCATTATATATGCAGTTTTTCTCTTGGGTCACAGCTATTATTCAGCTTGATTTTGGAATCTCTTTTGCAAGTGGAGAAATGGTTAAAAATGAGATACTAGATAGAATACCAATTACACTTACAATCAATATTATTTCAATGTTTTTGATTTTTGTAATTTCTTTATATTTAGGAATTAAATCAGCATTAAGTAAAAACTCATTTTTTGACAGATTTACTGGGCAGTTATCACTTTTAAGTTTTTCAATGCCATCATTTTATTTAGCACTTCTATGTGTACTTGTTTTTTCAATATATTTTAAAATACTCCCTATTGCAGGACTTCATTCAGTACAAGACGATGGAAGTTTAGCTTACTATCTAGATTTCGCATGGCATCTAGTTTTACCAATCGCAATCATTACATTTGGAGGGATTGGAAGTTTAACTTTGTATATAAGATCTCTTACAATTGAAATACTAAAATCAGACTACATATTCTTTGCACGTTCTCGTGGATTGGATAATAAACAAATTCTAAGATACTATATTTTACCAAATCTATATCCCCCTGTTATAACTTTACTTGGACTATCACTTCCCGGGATTATTGGAGGTTCTGTAATACTAGAATCAATTTTTTCTATAGATGGAATGGGATTACTTTTTTACCAAAGTGCTTTAAGTCATGATTATCCCGTTATTATGGGGATATTAATCATAGGTGCATTTTTAACACTTATTGGAAATATGCTTGCCGATTTAATTTTATTGAAATTAAATCCAAATTATGATGCAAAATAAGAATATGAAATTTGAATAAGGAAAATATTTGAAAATATTAAAAACTATTGATGAACTACAAAGTATAAGAAAAGATATCACTTCAAATGTAGGTTTTGTTCCAACAATGGGAGCACTACATGATGGACATATTTCACTTATAAAAAAATCTAGAAAAGAAAATGATATAGTAATTGTATCAATCTTTGTAAACCCTACTCAGTTCTTAGCAGGAGAAGATTTAGATGCATATCCACGTAAAGATGCAGCAGATATAAAAATTTGTGAAATGTGTAAAGTTGATTATCTTTTTATGCCAGAAATTTCAACAATGTATGCAAAAGAAGAAATAATACTAAAAGCACCAAACAAAAGTTATGTATTAGAAGGTAAAACTAGACCTGGGCACTTTGATGGAGTTTTGCAAGTTGTACTTAAGCTTTTTGGAATAACACAACCTACAAATGCTTATTTTGGTAAGAAAGATGCACAACAACTTTCATTAATTTCTCAAATGGTTAAAGATTTCTTTTTACCCATAAATATCATTGCCTGCGAGATTGTAAGAGAATCAGATGGGTTAGCACTTAGCTCTAGAAATATCTATTTAGACGAGACTCAAAGAAAAGACTCTTTATTAATTTCAAAATCTCTTTATGCGGCCGCAACCCTTATTGCAAAAGATGAAAGAGATACAAAAGTTATAAAAGAGAAAATCAATGAAGTTATGAAAACACTTGAATTAGAGTATGTAGCTATTGTTGATAGAGAGTTTAATGAATTAGAAAATATAGAAATTGATAATACAATTATCTTAGTAGTTGCAAAATTTGGAAACACAAGACTTCTTGATAATATTTGGTTGTAAAACTAATTTAATAAACTGTTTTACAAATCAACTATATTATGCTAAAATTCCCAAAAAATAGAACAGAAAGATAAAATATAAATGAAATTTACTGAAAATAAACCTACAAAATCTTTACATCTAGTAAGTCTTGGTTGTACAAAAAATCTTGTAGACTCAGAGATTATGTTAGGAAAATTGAAAGATTATAAAATTATTGATAATCCAGAGGTTGCAGACGTAATTATCGTAAATACATGTGGATTTATAGATAGTGCAAAAGAAGAAAGTATTAATACAATATTGAATCTTCATGATGAAAGAAAAGAAGAATCAGTACTTGTAATGGCTGGTTGTTTAAGTGAAAGATATCAAGAAGAACTTCAAAAAGAACTTCCGGAAATTGATATTTTTACAGGAGTTGGAGATTATGACAAAATTGACAAACTTGTAAATGAAAAAAGAAGTGCCTTCACAGATGAAGTATTTTTATTAAGTGAAGAAAATGATAGAGTTATTACTGGTTCTACATATCATGCCTATGTAAAGTTAAGTGAAGGATGTAATCAAGTTTGTTCATTCTGTGCTATTCCTTCATTTAAGGGTAAACTACATTCTAGAACATTAGAATCACTTGTAAAAGAAGTAAATAATCTTATAAAAAATGGTTATACAGATTTTTCATTCGTATCTCAAGATTCTTCTTCATATTTAAGAGATTTAGATATTAAAGATGGTTTAGAAAGACTAATTTCAGAAGTAGAAAAAATAGAGGGTATAAAAACAGCTAGAATTTTATATTTATACCCTTCAACTACAGAATTGTCACTTATTGAAAAAATCAAAAATTCAAAAGTATTTGAAAACTATTTTGATATGCCACTTCAACATATATCTTCTGAGCTATTAAAAATTATGAAAAGAGGAAAAGGTGTTGAGAAGTTAAAAGAGCTTATGAATGCAATGAGAATTGTACCTAACTCTTTTGTAAGATCTACCTTTATTGTGGGTCACCCAGGGGAAACACAAGATGACTTTGAAGAATTATGTGACTATTTAAAAGAGTATAAGTTCGATAGAGCAAATGTATTTTCTTATTCAGATGAAGAAGGTACAACTGCTTTTGAAAGACTAGATAAAGTTCCTCAAGAAATTATTGATGCAAGAGCAGACGTATTAGGAGAAATCATTTCTCAAACAACTAAAAACTCTTTAGAAAATGAAGTAGGAAAAGTATTCGAAGTTTATATTGATGGAGAAAGTGAAGAACATGAATATTTACTAAGTGCTAGAAAAACATTATGGGCTCCTGATATTGATGGTGAAATTTATATTAATGATAATGAATTATATGATGAAAATAATCCAGAACAATTAAAATTTGGACAAATTTATACAGTAAAGGTTACTGAAGTTGCGGGAGATAATCTTCTTGCAACTGTAATTAAATAAAATGACCCCTCAAATTAATAGAATCAATACCAATAGAAATCTTTTAGCATTTTCTGCAGGTGTTGATTCTACTGCACTTTTTTTTATTCTTTTAGAAAATGATATTCCTTTTGATATAGCTATTGTTAATTATAATATTAGAGAACAATCTAAAGAAGAAGTTAAATACGCAGAAGAACTAGCAAATAAATATAATAAAAAAATCTATATAAAAAATGTTCAATTAGAAAATCAATCAAACTTTGAGAAAAAAGCTAGAGATATTAGATACGATTTTTTTAAAGAGATTATTCAAAACTTTTCATATCAAATACTTATAACTGCACACCAACTAAATGATAAACTAGAATGGTTTTTTATGCAACTATCAAAGGGTGCAGGATTAGCTGAATTAATGTCATTTGAGGAATTTAAAGACGAAAGTACCTATAGAGTATTTAAACCCTTAGTATCCATCTCTAAGAATCATCTTCTTGAATATTTAGATGAAAATAAAATAAAATATTTTACAGACAAAAGTAATTTTGATGAAAAATATAAAA
>OJIJ01000169.1_pt1 | contig 10370 bp, 10 predicted proteins | sample 1595891 | NCBI WGS metagenome assembly OJIJ01 (sample SAMN05416853, study PRJEB24817) | seawater metagenome | isolation source: Sea water | place: Canada:Atlantic | collected 2013-11 | reverse complement strand
TCCTCTCTGGTCTCGTGGGCTCGGAGATGTGTATAAGAGACAGGTTTTATATATAAACATCACAAAATATTAGGCTATTTTTAACCTACCCTTTAAAAGTACTACTTTCCATAGTATAGTCACGTTCAACTTTAGCAATTCTAATTCTATAGTCTTTAAATATAGAAGCTCTACCTTCTCTTTGTGCAGCCATATGGTCAATATTCGCTTTCCAAATAAGTAATGACTTTTCATCTTCCCAAAATGATAAAGATAATAATTTACCTTCATTTACTAAAGATTGGAATCTTTCAATTGATAAAAAACCTGGCATTTTAACAAGCTGTTCTTTTAAATGAGCTGCAATATCTAAATATTGGTTCTTCATTCCATCCGCGATTTCTACTTCAAATATTACTGAATACATTAACTTTCCTTTCTCACATTTGTAATTGTTTTTCCACCTATTGCATAATTATCTGTTGATACTTCGTCAATTGTAACTACACAAGTCTTTTCACCACGTCCAAAAACTTCTACAAATGAATCAGTTAATTTTTTTGCTAATTCTTCTTTCTGTTCTTTTGTAGCTCCACCATCTTCGTGTGTCATTTTTACATTAATAATAGGCATATAGTTCTTTCCTTATAATTGTTTTTGTTCTTCTGTCATAATTGTTTTTGAAAATAGAAGTAATAAAATTCCACCAAAAACAATAAATGCTGTTAAATAAAGTGCATAATCATAGTTCCCGTACTCTTCGATAAAATATACGGAATAAAGAGGAGCTACTACTTGTCCTATTCCATATGAAGTAGTAACAGCACCCATTAGAACAACTGGATTGCCTTTAGCTAGTTTACCACCTAAATTCATAAACATTCCGACAAGACCTACAAATGTTCCACCAAATAAAACTCCGCTTAATAAGTTCAAATACATATTTGAAGTAATTGTTGGTATTAAAATTCCTATCATCTGAATAAATAGAGCAATAATAATGATATTAATACTTCCATATTTATGAGCAAGCCTCATCCAAATAATACAAGAAGGAATTCCAGCGAGACCAACTAATGTCCAAGTTAAATTTCCATATCCTTCTAACCCCTCAATTGAATTGATAATGTCAGGTAAAAAAGTTCCTTGAACAACAAACCCTACCCCTTCCGTAAAATATGCCATAATAATTAAAATCACAAAAAAGCTAAATAGTGAAGTATCAAACTTATGTTTTACAACTTTGGTATCAATCTTTTTATCAAAAGATAAAATATACATAGAATAAATCGAAGCAATTGTTGCAAAAACAACTAAAACAATCCAAGAATCTTGCCAATCACCACCATTACTTAATACAGCTCTTGAAATCAAATCTGTAGTTAGAATTGAAAATCCTATCCCAGAAAAATGAATTCCCATAGCTTTCGTTTTATTTTCAAAATTTAGCTTTGTCATAACAATTGCAGAACCAACGACAAAAGCCATTGCTGCAGCAAAACCTGCAACTAATCTAGCTATAAACCAAATAATTTCATTCGTTGTAACGCCTAAAATAATTGTTGTTAAAATAGCTAAAACTATTCCCACTCTAAAAAGAATTACTTTTTGATTGATATCTTTAATAAACATAGAAAAAATAGAACCACTTAAATATCCAGCAAAATTAACTGAGGCTAAGATACCTGCATATGTAACAGTTAAAAAGCTATCTAGCATAGGAGGTAAAAGTGACGTAAAAGCGAATCTTGCTACACCAAGTCCAATTATTACTGCAAAGATTCCTGCAATTAATATTGATGTATTATTATTTCTATCTAATAAATTTAGATTCATATTTCTTCCCTTTTTCCAAATTATTTTGTATAATATCACCAAAAGTGATAGAATGTCAAATATAAAATCGTGATAAGTGATATAAGGAAAAGTGATATGGATTCAAATTTATTAAAAGTTTTCGTTGCTGTTGCAAATAATAAAAGTATTTCATTAGGTGCAAATGAACTTGGGTTTGCCCAATCTAATGTAACCTCAAGAATCAAACAACTTGAAAAATCTATTGGTCAAGCTCTTTTTCATCGTGTGCCTAAAGGTGTGATTTTAACACAAGAGGGAGAAAAACTTTTTAAGCACGCAGTTGATATTGTACATAAAGTTGAAGATGCAATATTAGATATGCAAAATATACAAGACCAAAAAAAACTAATAGTTGGTTCAACAGATTGTAATGCAGCAGTAAGAATTTCATCTTTTTTAATGAAACTACATGAAGATTATCCAAATACACAACTAGAACTTTTAACAGGAACAACAAGAGATGTAACCCAACTAATTTTAAATTATAAAGTAGATGTAGCTTTTATAAGTGGCGAACCAAAAAGTGATGAACTTATAGTATTAAAAAAATATGAAGAAGAGATAGCAATATTAGAACCAAAAGGGAAAAATGCACCAAATGTAATCTTATCTTTTAAAGAAGGTTGTGCATATGATGAATTTTTAAAAAATTATTATAAACAAAAAGGTGAAACAATTGAAAAAAGTTTAGCTTTTGGAAGTTTAGAAACAATTTTAGCATGCGTTAAATCAGGCATGGGAAAAACTTTACTCCCCACAAACCTTGTTGATAAACTTGGATTTACAGATGATTTAAAAATTACAAAATTAGATAAAAAAACTGCTTATATACCTACATGTTTAGTATGTAGAAAAGATTATATTCCTAAAATAAGTGATTATTTAAAAAACTTAGAATTTTAATCAAATCTATTAAATAGACTTGATTAACTCTTCAATTTTACTCTCATCACTAGTCCATGAAGTTACCATTCTTACAATAGAGTGCTCTTCGTCATATTTTTCCCATACATAAAAAGAAAACTTCTCTTCTAATTTATGAATTAAACTATCTGGCAATATTAAAAATATTTGATTTGTCTGAGTTATATCTAATAATCTATAACCTTTTTTAATAAATGCCTCTGATATATGTAAAGCTAAATTATTTGCTCTTTTTGCAAGTTTAAAATACAAATCATCTTTAAACAATTCTAAAAACTGAATCCCAAGAGTTCTACCTTTTGAAAGCAAGGCACCTCGTTGTTTTATATTAATATTAAAATCTTCAGAGAGCAAAGGATTATTAATAATAATTGCTTCACCTAAAAGTGCACCATTTTTTGTTGCACCCATTGTAAAAACATCTACAAGTTTAGAAATATTCTCAAGGGTAAAATCACTATATTTAGAACATAAGGCAGCACCCATTCTAGCACCATCCATAAATAAATATAGATTTTTTTCTTTACAAAAGTTAGATATAGTTTCTAATTCATTTTTTGTATATATTGTTCCAATTTCTGTTGCATTTGAAATATAAACTAATTTTGGTTTTACCATGTGTGGAATAAATGAGTTATTATCTAAAGCTTGTTGAATTTTTTCTATATCTAACTTTCCATTTTTTGAAGGCATAGATATTATTTTATGACCAGTTGCTTCTAATGCACCTGCTTCTCTTCCAAGAATATGTCCACTTTCAACTGAAATAATTGCTTCATGTGAGCGTAAAATAGAAGATGCAATAATAAGGTTTGCTTGAGTTCCACCACTTACAAAAAAAATTTCTGAGTCTATATTATTTAATTTATCTTTTATTAATTGTTTTGCTTCATTACTATATTCATCAAAACCATATGCACTTTGCTGAATAAGGTTTGTTTCTATAAGTTTGTTTAAAATATTAGGATGACAGCCTTCACTATAGTCATCTAATAAACAGTATTTTTGCATAATTACTCCAGAGTAAATTTATTATTTGAGGAATTATATCTAATTAAAAAGATTGTTTATAGGATAAGGTTGCTATTTAATTACTTATTTGATGAAGTGGATCACCACTTCATTTCACCCTTTATTATTTTTGCACCTAAAGATAAAAGAAAACTCTTATTCAACTAGATATTATTTCTTAAAGTAAAAAACAAGAGGAGATGATGAAAATACTTTTTATAAAATGTTAAAAGAGTTCTAAGAACTCTTTTTTAATACATGTTCTTCTACTACCCAGTTTGCAAAAGGTATTGAAGATGTAAATGCTGGACTTACTGCATTTAATACGTGAATAGAATCTTCATCTGATTCGACTACAAAATCTTGAACTAACTCTAAAGTCTTTTTATTTAGAAGTTGTGCTCTAATTCCAGGTGTACTCCAAGAATCATAACCTACATCATCCATATTTTTTGTCAGTTTTTTAGCTAATCCTTTTAAATGAGAAAAACTATATTTTCTTACTTCTGTAAAAGCTAATTCTCTAAATCCAAAAGCATTTGTCAAAAATAGCTTTGCTTCATAATAAATAATTTGAAGAAACTCTTTTAAAGAAAAATTATCAAAACCTTTATAGTTTTCTCTCCAAAATGCAGGTATTGCAGTTGGTCCAATTTTCGCTTCATTATCAACCGTTAGAGTAAAGTGAACTCCCAAAAATGGATTTGCAAGATTAGGAACTGGATAAATATTTGTTTTTAATTGAGCAATATTATTATGATCTTTTAAATATATTCCTTTAAATGGAATAATTACGAAATCTTTTGAAAAGTTAAAATCATTTGCAATTTTATCAGCATATAATCCAGCACAATTTATTACTTTTCTTGCTTCATACTCACCTTTTGAAGTAGAAATTATATTCCCATTACTAGATTCATACTTGCAATCCAAGATAAGTTCTACACCTATTTCTTGAATAAATTTTGCAAACTCTTGAGTGACCTCTTTTGGGTTTACAGTTGCAGTACTTGGACAAAGAAGAGCTTTCTTGTAAGTTTTTACATTTGGATAGAGTTCTTCAAGTTGTGATTCATCAAGCCAATGAAGTTCAACACCATTGGCATCACCTCTTCTTTTTAATTCTTCTAAACCTTCAACTTCCTTTTCATCTTGCGCTACAACCACTTTTTGACAAGCATTTACTTTTAAATTTCTTTCTTTACAAAACTCTTTAAGTGCAAAGTTCCCTTCTTTTGTAAACTTTGCTTTTAATGAATTTGCAGTGTAATAAAATCCTGCATGTAAAACACCTGAATTTCTTCCACTACTATGCATTGCAACTTCTTTTTCTTTTTCCATTACAAGAACTTTAGAATCTGGAAATCTTTCTTTTAAGTTCTTTGCAATATTAAGCCCAATAATTCCAGCCCCAATTATTAGATAATCATACATTTTTTAATATCCTAACTCTTCATTTACTAGAATAATTGTTATTCTATCTTGTTCATCTGCTTTTATATATGTAAATTTATTTGCAATATTATCAAGGTTGTGTCGTGGTTCTTTTCCATTTATTTTTGCTAAATTATTCATTCTATCTACATTTTTTGTAGCAGCAACATCCATCAATCTTTTAAACCCATCTTCTAAAGTATCAACTATTTTATTAACTCCAGCAACTACTAAAACTTTTTTAGGTCCAAAAATCAAAGCTGCTACTCTATTTCCACTTCCATCTGCATTTACAAGCTTTCCATCTTTTGTAATTGCATTTGTTCCCGTTACATAAATATCAGTTAACATTCCTTTTCGTCTTCTATTGGTATTTTCTTCCATAGTAATACCTTTTTCATACTGATTAAAAAGTGTAATATCATCTCTTGAAACTAAAGTATCTAAAAGACCTATCTCTTTTATTGTAGTTGAACCACCAAGGCCTACACTCATTCCACTTTCAATCATTGAAGATGAAAGTTTAAAAGCCTCCTCTTTAGTTTCTACAAAATGTACTTTGTAACCACAACTTTCTAGTGTTTTAATCAGCTTTTGCATATTTTCTTCCTTCTTTAAACATCATTTTATGTAATCCCATAGATACAACAAATATTGTCATTCCTAAGATGTGCGTATTATTTACTATACCAAAATAGCTCTCAATATTAAATGCACTATCTGGAGTTAAAAGTAAAACAACACTTACTGCAAATACTAATCTTTCAAGTATTGACATTTTCTTATCCCAGTAACCTTCCATAACTATAGCAAATGCTGCAATACCAAATATTGCAAAACCAAATATTTCAAATCTTTCCAGCCAAGTTCCATTAACTAATGGAGTAAATGCAAATAACATTGGAATAATATACATACCTTTTCCTACTTTCCAAGAAACAAGTCCTGTTTTCATAGGAGGTGTTTTTGCAATAGCTGCTGCTGCAAATGCCGCAAGACAAACAGGTGGCGTTAAGTTAGAATCTTGAGACAACCAAAATATAATCAAGTGTGCGGATAATAGATACATTGTAACTTCAGGAATTTCAATACCAGCATTTACTAAAGCTGCCATTTCTGGGCTTAACATAAGTCCTACTAATGCAGGGGCAGATAAAACTGATAAAACAACATATGATGCAGTTACAGGTAATCCCATACCAAGAATAAGAGAAGCAATTGCAATTAAAACAATAGCTATAAGTAAAGAATTTCCTGACCATTCCATAATAAGTTGAGAGAAAGTAATACCAACACCAGAGATATTAATAATACCAACGATAATACCAACTGCAATAAGTAAAACACCAGTTACTACCATATTTTGACTTCCTAGTGCTAAAGCTCCTAAAATTTCTTTTATACCCATTCTTTTATTTTTTGTTAAATATGATGAAGCAATAATTGCAACTATTGCAATACCAGCTGCATATGTAGGAGTAAATCCATAAACAAGAAGACCTACTAAAGTTGATAAAGGAATAATAAAATGAAAACCTTCTCTTAATAGTGGAAGAATCTTAATATCACTATCGCTTCCTTTAATATCATTCTCTTTTGCATGAATATGAATATAAACAGAAATTGAAGCAAAATATAAAATTGCAGGTAAAACAGATACTGAAATAATAGTTACAAATGGAATATGTGTCATTTGAGCCATAATAAAGGCCCCCGCTCCCATAATTGGAGGCATAATCTGACCACCTGTACTTGCCGCTGCTTCAACTGCTGCTGCAAATGTTGGTTTAAACCCTGCTTTTTTCATCATTGGAATTGTAATTGAACCAGTTGATACAGTATTTGCAACTGCTGACCCTGAAATTGTTCCCATAAGTGCAGATGAGAATACTGCAACATGTCCAGTACCACCTGTGAATTTCCCTGCAATTGCATCTGATAGATCAACGATAAAATCCCCTGCCCCTGATTTTAAAAGAAAGGCAGCAAAAAGGATAAACATAAATACATATGTTGAAGATATTGTAGCAATTGGTCCAAATAAACCTTCACTTGTATAGAACATTCTATATAGAAATCTTTCATAACTCATACCTGCAAATGCAAATATACCATCTATATGTTGTCCTAAAAACAGCAAATAAGCAATACAAAAGATTATAAGCCCAGGAATAATGTATCCCGTTGATTTTTTTACCATAATAACTGCAAGTGCAATTGTAAGGCCTGCAATAAATAAATCACTCATTCTCATCTGAGAATTTGCAACAGCATATAAACTCTCTTCAAAAAGTACCATATAAAAGAAAGTACTTAATGCAAGTCCTGCGAATATTAGATTTAATATACTAACTTTATTTTCTTCTTTTGCAGCTTCATATGTTAAAAAACCTAAAGAAGCAAGAAGTGCAAAGTGAGCTGAATTAAACCATAAGTCACTGATCCCTCCCCAAATATTCACCCCAAAATGAAAAAGTGAAATAAAAATTGCATAGACAAAAGTTATCTCTTTAAAATATTTTATTGTTATCATTATCTTATCCTCGAAATTTGTAATTGAATTTATAACCTACATAAACAATAGGCAATCACTTATGTAGTTTATAAGTTAGTAGAGTTTTAAGAAGAGTTAAAACTCTTCTTAAAAATTTGTATTTATTTAGCCATTAAAGAAGCAGGAATATTGATACCTTTTTCTTTATAAAATTTTGCCGCACCTGGGTGTAGAGGCATTGGTAAACCAGCAATTGCTTTTTCTAAAGCCATAGCTTTTGTTGCTTTATGAACTGTATTTAAGAATGGTAAGTTTTCATAAATAGTTTTAGTTAATAAATAAACAGTTTGCTCTGGAGTATCTTTTGTAACAACTAATAAGTTTGGTTGTGCAATAGTATTAATATCTTTAGTTTGACCTGGGTATGTACCAGCTTTAATATTAAATGGAGTCCATACAGGGTAGTTATCGTTAATTGCTTTTAAGTTTTTTGCATCAAAATCAAGTACTTTAATTTTATCATTACCAATTGAAGCAAATGCATTTGTAACAGCTGATGTTGGAGGTCCTGATGGTGTATTCATACCTTGAACTTTTCCATCTTGAAGTGCAGTTGAACTTGGAGTATATCCTAAGTATTGCACATTCATTTTATTAAAATCAACACCTAATGATCCCATAATAGTTTCAGCAGAAACTCTTGAACCAGAACTTCTCCCACCAATTGAGAATCTTTCACCATAAAGATTTTTTAAATCCATTATATTACCTGTTTTTGCATATTTAGATTTGATTGTAAATTGCTCAACATTTTGCCATAACATAGAAACTGATCTTAAATTTTTCTTTGGTTGACCTTCATATTTTGCTTTTCCTTGCCAAGCCATAGAACCAAATAGACCTTGTAAAATAGCGAAGTTAACTTCACCCTTTTCAAGCATATCTACATTTTCACCAGAACCTGCAGATGTAATTGCAGAGAAAGTAAGTTTTTCTTTTTTTGCTAATTTTAAAGATGCAATAGTTGCAATCCCAACTCCAACTGGATAATATGTTCCACCTGTACTTGCAGTAGCAATAACATATTTTTGCTCAGCTTTTTTAGCATTAGCAACAGTTAATAAAGACGCAGCTATCACAGAAGTAACAGCAAGTTTTTTAAGTAAATTTAATTTCATTGTATTCCCTTTTTTTTTCTTACATTGAAATTATAACATAGAAAAGATAAAATTGTTTCAAAATTGTTTCAAATTTATAAATTTATTTATAAACTACCTATTTTAAGGGATTTTATATTATTCAATTATGTAGCCAAGTCCTTTTTTTGAAACAATAAAGTCATTTTTACTTATTTTATCCTTTACTCTTTTAATAACTGTACGTAAAGTTGCATCTGAAGTATTAACATCATTCCATACTTCTTTTTTTAAATTTTCATTAGTGATTATTTCACCTTTTTTAGAAATCATTACGTCAACAAGTGATGTCTCTTTTTTTGATAAACTAACTATTTCTTTTCCATCATATAAAAGTCTTTTAGCTTTATCATATATATATGTTGAGTTAATTTTAATAGGTTTGTTATCCATAGGAATTTCAGGAATTGCAGATTCTAATATTGAATTTTTTAATTTTTTTAATATCTGCATAATATTTTCTACAACTAGAGGTTTTACAAAATAACTAACCACATTTAAATTTATAGACCTAAAAAGATACTCTTCATCTTTAAATGCAGAAACGATAATAAACTTTTGTTCTTCATGAATAGCAGCAATTTCTTCAAGCATCGTAAGTCCATCTTTATCAGGCATCTGAATATCTGTTACTATCACATCAAAATATTTTCTTTCTTGATGAGCTCTAAGAAACTTATCAAAACCTACTTGTCCATTACTTGCAACTTCAACTTCGTCAAAAATAGTATCCAAATAAAATCCAAGTATTTCTCTTGCATCTTCTTCGTCTTCTACTAATAATACTCTTGTAATTCTACTCATCATTACTCCTATTCATTTCTAAAGGTAAAGAAATTTTAAAACATACTCCATTTTCTATATTTTCAACTTGAATATGACCTTTCATATTTGTTTCAATAATTGATTTTGTCATATAAAGGCCAATCCCTGTACCTTGTGTTTCAAATTTAGTTGTAAAATATGGTTCAAAAATTCGTGAAATAGTATCATCATCTATTTGTCCACCATTATTTGAAATTTTAATATTTAACTTTCCCTCTTCTTTAAAAGTTGAAATATCTATATATGCATCAAATTTCATATTCTCTTTTTTTAAATTTATAGCATCTTGCGCATTATTAAATATATTTAGTAAAGATTGTTTTAATTCATTTTCATAGTTGGTAATTCTTATATCTTTTATTTTTATAGATAATTTTATATTGTCACTATTTAACTGTGCTCTTATTATTTCAAGAGTTGAAGCTATTGCATGTCCAATAGTAAAATCACTCATAGATTTTGAAGGTTTATAGAAATTTCTAAAATCGTCTATAGTTTGAGACATGTACTCAATTTGAGTAAATGACTTATCAAAATATTTATTTACCATATTTAGATTTGCATTTTCATTTTTATAATTATCTTTTAAAAACTGTAAAATTAAAGATACATTATTTAGAGGCTGTCTCTTATACACATCTGACGCTGCC
>OJIJ01000168.1_pt1 | contig 10380 bp, 14 predicted proteins | sample 1595891 | NCBI WGS metagenome assembly OJIJ01 (sample SAMN05416853, study PRJEB24817) | seawater metagenome | isolation source: Sea water | place: Canada:Atlantic | collected 2013-11 | reverse complement strand
TTTCCCTCTTGTCAAGAGTTTCTTCTTAGCTATAGCTTAAATTTTGGTTTTCTTTTTTACTCATATAATCCAAGCTAGTTCTTATTTTTAACAATATTATATATAGCATGAAAAATTACAAACAAATTCTAATATTTAAAATTAAAGTAAATATTAAGACTAACATTATAAAATATCAAAAAAATAAAGGATTGATATGTATAAAAGAGATTATCTTTCACAAGAATCATCTCAACATAATGTAGCTGGTGACGAATCAAGAGTGCATTTAATGAGTTTTTTAAAAGCTACTTACCAGTTGTTTGCTGGTTCAATGTTAGCTGCAACAGCAGGGGCATATATAGGACTTGATATTATTTCATATTTAATGGGTGGAATGCAATGGGTTCTATTTGGTGTTTTTATTGCATTAGCATGGTTTGTTGTTCCCGCAGTAAGGCATACCGCAGGTCTTAATCTAGCAGCATTATTTGCTACTACTTTTCTTACAGGATTAATGATTGCTCCATTATTAGCTATGACATTAGCAATGCCAAGTGGTGCTTCAATTGTAGGACAAGCTTTTTTAATGACATCAGTTGCTTTTGGTGGAATTTCATTTTTTGCTTTAACAACTAAGAGAGACTTCTCTTTTATGAGAGGGTTTTTATTTGCTTCATTTTGGATTGTATTTATTGCAGCAATTATTTTTGCTTTAGGAGTATCGTTTAATTTCTTTGCATATTCAAGTGTATTCCATTTAGTTTTATCTAGTGGTATTGCACTTTTAATGTGTGGGTTTATTTTATATACAACTCAATCAATTATTAAAGGTGGTTATGACTCTCCAGTAATAGCTGCATTAGATTTATATATGGCATTTTTCAACTTATTCTCTTCATTATTACAAATTTTTGGAATTTTAGGTAGTGACGACTAAAGATATAGATAGCTTCTTTATGAAGCTATCTTAACTTTTTACTAATTATAATGATAGAAAAAAATAATCTAAGACTTATTGATGCAAACCTAAATAGACTACGAGAAGGTATTCGAGTAGTAGAAGATATATTTAGATATGTATACAATGATAAAGACACTTCATCTAAGTTGAAAAACCTAAGACACTTATCAAGGCTTGAAAACTATACTGAACTTTTAGAAACTAGAGATATTCAAAATGATGTATTAAGAGGATCTATAAAAAGTGAACAAAATAGAAAAGATCTCTTTTCAATATTAATTGCTAATTTTAAACGAGCGCAAGAGAGTTCAAGAGTACTAGAAGAATTTTGCAAACTAATATCTATTGAAGATAGTGAAAACTTTAAATTTATAAGATATGAGCTTTATAACTTAGAAATTGTTTTAACAAAAATCACTTCAAATTCTAAATAATTTAATTTATACTCTTTAAAAAGTCTTTTTGCTGTTTTAAAATCTAAAGTAGCACTAGCACCACTTACACCAGAATTTTTTATATAATCAAATAGTTCTTTTTTATTCTCAAATTCTAAATTATAGGTATGTACTTCAAAGTCACATTTATAATAAGTAGAAAAAGCCTCTTCAATTTTCTCTAAAGAAAGAATAGGAGAATTAGACTTTGTAATATTTTGAATTGTTTTGAATGTATTTGAAGTAAATAATACTGCATTTATTTCGTTTGTTGTTTCAGATAAAAAGCCTACTAATTTTTTTAAATCTTTTGACCATTGCATTGCAGAAGAAGAGATAACAATATCAAATTTTTTATTTTTTAAAAAATCATAAAATTCATTTGAATCAAAATCATAGCAAGCTACTTCTAAATTTTTATTTTTTGGATGAATCTTGCACATTGAAGCTGAAAAATCAATTGCATTATATTTTTCCACATCCCACGAGATATATTTATAAACTTGGCCAGAGCCACAGCCTATCTCTAAAATATTCTTTGGTTTGTTTTTTATATCCCGAACTAAGGCTTTTGCCGCAATTTGTTGTATGATATTGAAATTATTATATTCATTTGCATGTTTTGAAAATTGGTTTTTTATAGACATAGAAATCATCTTAACCTTTTTTTAATAAGTTTTAGATAAAATACCTACCATTTTTTAAAAGGAAAATTAACATGGCATCTACACTTTTAATAGTACAAGTTATTTTAGCGGTTCTAATAGTTATTGCAGTATTACTTCAAAAAAGTTCGAGTATAGGACTTGGAGCTTACAGTGGAAGTAATGACTCAGTATTTGGAGCAAAAGGTCCAGGTAGCTTTTTAACTAAAGCAACAATGGGATTAGGGCTACTTTTTGTAGTTAATACACTGGCTCTAGGTTATTCTTATAACCAAGAAAAATTAGGAAGTGCTGTAGATAGCGTTAAAACTGATAGTTTAATTCCTACAACACCTGTTGAAAATGCAGCACCAGCAGCACCAACTGCACCTGTAGTTCCAACAGTACCAGCAAGTAAGTAATTTTAAAAAATTAAATGAAGTATTTATTACTTCTTGCAAATCTTTCAATCTATGAATATGCACAAAAAGATGCATATCATAGATTAATTCTAAACAAACAAAATATAAATCACAATTTTCTTACTACAAAACTTTTCATAAAAGTTTATAATGGTATAATCAATTTCAAATTTTCAAACAACAAAAAACTAATAAAACATACTTAAGGAGAATATAGAATGTTAGAAGAAATCTACGAAGAAACAAAAGATCATATGGAAAAATCAATTGAGTCTTTAAAAAGAGACTACAAAACATTAAGAACAGGGAAAGTTACTACTTCTGTTTTAGATGGTGTTAAAGTTGATTACTATGGAACTCCAACAGATTTAAATCAAGTTGGTTCTGTTTTAGCAGCCGATGCAACAACTATTGTTGTTAACCCTTGGGAAAAAAATCTTTTAGGTGATATCGAAAAAGCTATCCAAAATGCAAATATTGGAGTTCACCCAAACAATGATGGTGATTTAATTAAATTATTCTTCCCTCCAATGACTGTTGATCAAAGAAAAGAGAGTGCTAAAGGTGCTAAAGCAATGACAGATAATGCAAAAGTTGCAATCAGAAATGTTAGAAAACATGCAAATGATAAAGTAAAAGTTTTACATAAAGATAAAGAAATTAGTGATGATGAGAATAAAAAAGCACTAGATGATATTCAAAAAATTACTGACTCATATGTATCAAAAGCTGATAGTACGTTAAAAGCTAAAGAACAAGAAATTTTAACGGTTTAATTATGAATGTAGCACAAATATATAAAGATGCAAGTGCCCTATTAGAAGGACACTTTAAATTAAGTAGTGGAAATCATTCTTCATTTTATTTACAATCGGCAAAAGTTTTAGAAGATCCTAAAACTGCTAAACTATTAGCTGAAGCATTAGCTGCTCAGATTAAAGAAGCTGGAATAAAAGTTGATGCAGTATGTTCTCCCGCACTTGGTGGCCTAATTGCCGGTTTTGCATTAGCAACTGCTCTTGATGTAAGATTTATTTTTGCAGAAAGAGTTGATGGAGACATGACTATTAGAAGAGGTTTTGAAGTACAAGAAGGTGAGAACTACATTATTTGTGAAGACATCATTACAACTGGTGGTTCTGCATTAGAAGCTGCTCGTCAGGTTGAAGCTGATGGTGGAAACATTGTTGCATATGCAGCACTTGCCAATAGAGGTTTTTGTTCTAGAGTAGGAAGTGACCTAGAAAATAAAGAAAGCTGTAAATTACCACTTGATAAACCACTTTTTGCATTAGATGACTTTACTTTTGAAATGTATTCTCCAGAAGAATGTCCTATGTGTAAAGAAGGAAGTATTGCTTACAAACCAGGAAGTAGAGGAAACTAATATTTATGAGTAGATGGAGAGATATAAAACAAGGGAAAGCTGAAGAAACTAGTAATATTAATATAGAGAAAAATAGTTCTACAGTTCCTTGTGCTCCAGTTCTTTCTAGAATTAAAGCTTTTATAACTGATACTTTTTTAATCACTACTCCTGTTTTATACATAGTAATTTATCTTGTAATGGGTAGTGGTGACATCTTTAGTCAATTTAGACTTGAGGGATGGGGTCTAATTTTAGGAGTTCATTTTTTAATTATTATGATTTTTTGGTTAAGAACTGGCCAAACTCCAGGTATGAAAGCATATAGTTTAAAACTAATTCATAATACAAAAGGGAAACCTTCGATATTATCTTTAACAATTAGATATTTTGTTCTTCTAATTTCTATGATTTCAATTTTTGGACTTTTCTCTGTCTATTTCAGAAAAGATAATAAAACATTTCAAGATATATTTTCAAATACTAGTATCATTGAATTCGATTCATAAAGTAGATGCTATTTTTTAAACTATCTGCCTTCTATTTTTTTTATTTTGCTGCAGTTGGTGTATATATAATATTTTTGCCAAAAGTCTTAAATGATTTAGGTTACAGTGCATTTGACATTGGTATTATTTTTGCACTTGCTCCTTTAATGAGATTTCTAACTCCCTTTTTATTTTTAAAACATATAAAACTAAATCAATCAGTATTTAAAATAGCCCTATTTTTATCACTTGTCTGTTCATCTTTATTTTATTTAACAATAGAGAACTTTTATGCTTTCATGATAAATAACGCTATATTAGGGGCTTGTTTATCGTTAATATTACCCTATTTAGAAGTAACTGCAATAAAAGTTTTAGGAAAAGATAGATATGGAAAATCAAGACTTTATGGCTCAATTGGATTTACGGTAATAGCTCTTTTATTAGGACAGTTTTTAACTACTCCTTATATTGCCCTACACTACTATTTAGTAGTAAATGTATTAACTGTAATATTTGCACTTCTTCTTTTAAATTATGACGATATAAGTCATGATGAAAAAGCAACAAAAGAACCTTTTTCTTTCTTTAAATACTGGCCTTTCTGGGTTAGTTTGTTTTTTATGCAATTAAGCTTTGGTGGTTTTTATAACTTTTTCACTATTTATGAAACAGACCATGGTATAAGTTTAGAAATGACATCATATCTTTGGTCATTTGGTGTTCTTTGTGAGATTATACTTTTATATTTTCAAGCACCTCTTTTAAAAAGAAATCTATTAAATATTATCAAGTTTTCAGTTGCAATTACTATTTTTAGATGGTTTTTACTATTTTTATTCCCGGATAATTTAATACTTACTTTCTTTACACAAAGTATTCATGCATTCTCATTTGGACTTTATCACAGTGCCGTAATCATTTTTCTTTATACTTTATATGAGAATAAAAAATTGGCGCAACAATTTATGTACGGAGTAGCATATGGATTAGGTGGATTTTTAGGAGCTTTAATTGCAGGATGGGCTTATGGAGACAATTTATTTTTATACTCTGCAATATTTTCTTTATTTTCTTTATTTTTTCTATTTAATAAAAAACTTCAAATTCAAAGCTAGTAATTAAATATTAGTCTAAACCTAATTGTTCTTCCCTATGTTCTAGTACATCTTTTAAATCATTAATAGTTTTTTCTTGAGTCTTAATCATTTTACATAACTTTGATAGGTTTTCTTTTTTTTCTTCTATATCAGTTTTTAAAGTACATACTTCAAACACAAATTTTTCATTCTCTGCTTTAATTTTCTTTGCATAAAGAAATGCTTGTTTAATTTTTTCATTTGAAGTTTCAACCATTTTCCCATATTTAAGAGTATTCTTTTTTATTTCATCTTCATAAAATTCTACCTGTGTATTTAATTTTGTAATTTTTTTTCTTTCACTATTTAGACTATCTTCTAAATGATGGAGTAATGAAATATCACTATTTTTTATTTTATCTTCTAGAGTTTTTATATATTCATCTTTTTCAATTTTTTCTTTTCTACTATCTTTTACATTTTGGATTACTTTTTTCTTAAATTCTCTTTTCTCAAGTTCTTCTTCTGTTATGATAAATTTAATTAACATATACTCTGTAATATCTTGGCCAAGCTCATTATATCTTGGAACAATAGTTGTATTTGTATAATATGTACTTCCGTCTTTGGCCCTGTTCTTTAATTTACCATTCCACTTTTTCCCAGATTGTATAGTTTCTAGTATGGTTTTATAGGTTTCATCTGGAGTATCGGGATGTCTTATTATACTATCGGGTTGATTGATTAATTCTTCAAGAGAATACTGTGAAATATCACAAAATAATTTATTTGCATAAATGATATTTCTATTAAGATTTATTCTTGAGATAGTTGCAATATTATCAATTGCCTCAAGATAAGATTCTAACTCTTCTTTTTGATGTTTAATTGCTTCATTCTGAGTATTTATTTTACATTCTCGAACTATTTTTTTTAAAGCATCATCGATATTAATTGGTTTTAAAATATATTCTGTTGCATTTAAATTAATTGCTCTTAATAAATACTCTTTTTCAAAATGTGCAGTAGTAAATAAAACAGGAATATCGGGATCATCTTTCCTAAGTTTTTCAAGAAGTTCTATTCCATCCATCTTTGGCATATTTATATCACTGATAATAGCATTTAGTTTAATATTTTTAGACTTTAAAATATTATATCTTCTTAATGCCTCTTCCCCATCTACTGCCGTATAAAAATTTTTAAATAAATTTCCAATCTCATTTTGTAAGGCAACTCTAATTGTTTTAGAATCTTCTACATAAAGTACCGTCAAACTTTTTAAAAAATCTTTATCTTCCATTTTAATCTCCTAGTAAATAAATAAAATTGAAACTTAAAAATATAATTGAATTTTTCATTATAGGTTGAGGAGATGAGAATAGTATGAGAATAATTTATTGACTTTATTCTTCTTATTTGAAGATTATGTTAACTAAGACCTAATTGTTCCTCTCTGTGATGAAGAACATCTTTTAAATTTTTTATTGTTAGTGACTGTTCGAGTATCTGATCATTTAATCTTTTTATCTCTTTATTCGTTTTATTCTTTTCATATTCTAATTTATTAGCCTTTTGTGTCAAGTTCTCTTTTTCATTTGTTAATACTTTTATATCATATCTATTTTCAGCGGCTTCTTCATTTACTTTAAATAGCATATCTTCATATTTGTCTTTTATTAGAGAGAGATCTTCTTCATAAAAATTAACTTGTGATAGTAGTTTTGATGATTTCTTTTTCTCTTTTTGTAGAGCATCATCAATTAAATAAACACTCTGATATTTTTTCAGCTGAGTCTCTAGATCTTGAATTTTTTTATTTACTTCAATTTTATACTCATTTGTTTGTCTTACATTATTGATAACTTTTCTTTTAAACTCTCTTTTTTCAGTATCTTCTTGAGTTGTTAAAAACCTAATACCAATATATTCAATAATCTCTTTTCCATAATCATCATATAAAGGAAGTATTGTAGAGTTTACGTAATAACCTGTTTTATTTTTTGCCCTATTCTTTAACTTACCCTTCCATATCTGACCTAACTTAATAGTCTGCCAAAGTTCTTTAAATATACTAGCAGGAACATCCGGGTGTCTAACAATATTATGAGAATTTCCAATTAATTCATTTTGCGAATACCCAGAAACTTCGCAAAAGTTATCATTTGCATAAAGGATAGTACCCGAGGCATCTGTTTTAGAAATGATTGCAACTTGGTTTATAATAGTTAAGAATTCTTCTAAATTCTTTTTCTGTTCCATGATTACAAGATTATGACTTCTCGATTCACATAACTTTTCTACTTTTATTATCAACTCCATTATATTAATTGGTTTTATTGCATAATAAGAAGCTTCATGATTAATTGCTTTTAAAAGATATTCAGAATCACTAAAAGCAGTTGTTATTAAAAAAGGTATTTCATTATCTTCTTCTCTAATCTTTTCAAGAAGCTCAATACCAGTCATTTTAGGCATAGTTATATCCGAAATAATTGCATCAAGATCTTCTATTTTTTTTATATCCCGATACTGTTCTAATGCATCAATACCATTTTCTGCAAAATATACTTTTTTAAAAACTTTAGTGAAAACTTTTTCAAGGTTTGTTCTTATTTTATCGTCATCTTCAACATATAAAATTGTTAACGTTTTTAAAAAATCTTTATTCATTAAACAATATCCATAATCAATAATTTAATATTCTTCTTCTCTTGTATTTCATTTAGTTTTAACCCAGGTATTTGTATATTCATAAATTCACTATGTGAATAGATTTTATTTTTTGCAATTTCTTGTAGAACTTTTCCTCTATAAAACTTTGCCCAATGGGATACAACTTTGCCATCTTTTATAAATTTAAAGGTAATAACATTTGCTTTTTTTACTTTATAAAATTTCTCATAGAAACCTGCTCTTAAGTCAATAACTTCTTCACCCACAAAATCATCTAAAGAATCTGTAAAGTTATCCATATAAAACTTTTCTACATTTTTATTTGAAAGTTTAGCACCTTGCTTATATTTATAGTCAGGAATTAGATCACTAGCTTTTAAAGGTCCAAAAAGATTTGAAAATAGCACAACATTTTCATCAATAAAATCTTGTGACTCCTTATTTAAACTCATATAATCTAAAGCATCAAAGGCAACACCGTTATATCTATTGATAGCTTTCATCGTTGGTTTATTCCTCAAATTCTCTTTATATCTTTCTACTTCATCTAATTTTTTCAAACCAAACCATTTTGATAACTCTTCTATTGATGATGCAGACAGAAGTTCTTCATATATATTGAAAATTTCTTCCCTCTTTTCAAAAAGCTCTGGAAATACAAAATTCTTTTTATTAAAAGGAGTTCCATCTCCTCCAGAATTTTTAGTCTCTGCTGGGGCTAAAAGTATTTTCATTCTATTTATTATTCCTTTTCATTTCTATTTCCATATCTTTTTTCTAAATCTTAAAAAAAGTAAAATACTTACTATTAACAATAACAAAATCCAAATAATTTGAGTATCAAAAATCATTAGAAAATCTATAATTTCTTGTAGAAAGAGACCCCATAAAGTTACGGAAATTATTGTTGCAATAAATACTATAAATATAACAACATAATGCTTCATTCCAATTAAAAAACCTATAATTGAACCTACTATTGGTCCGGTCATCCAAAAAGGAATAAATACAAAAACAAAGAGTCCAAATTTGCCATATTTATCAAATTTTTCTTGATGTTGGTTTTTCTTTGTTTGTACTTCGATAAAGAATTCTTCTAAAACTTTTACTTTTAAAATGCCTTTTACACTAAAAACGAAAAAAGGGTAAATAGCAGTTACTAAAATCATTTCAACAACAATATTTATACTTATCACAACAAAATGAGATAAATCCGCAGCATATCCAAATGAAAGAGCAGGCACACGTCCTATGAGTAAATTGGTAAAAACAATACCTGTAATTCTATTTGCAAATGCAATATCAATTTGGTAGCTTACAATTATAAATATGATTAAAGAAAAAGTAATACAAAGAGAAAGAATTAAAATATTTCCTTCTTCTCCTTTATATAGTTTTTGAATCAAGTTAGACATCTACAAATTCGCCACTATGATATAGCCAAACTCCCTCTACTTTAAGAAATTTACTTTTTTCACTAAATGAAGTATTATGTGCTCCATGGAAAATTGTAGCATTGAAAGTTACGTAAGATTCCATTTCATCTTCTATGAAATCTACTATTTTTAGTTTTTTAAAATCACTGTCTTTCGAAAAAGTAAGTATAGATTCTTTCCATGTCTCAGAATCTTCGTTATAGTCAGGATTATCTTTGTGAGTTGTTTTCATAACATATTTATAATCACCAGCAGCAAAAGCACTGTATCGTGACTTCATTAATTCTAGCGCAGTTTTAGCATTTGCACCATTATGAAAAACCTTACAACATTTTTTAAACTTCTTTAAACTCCCGCACGGGCACATTGCATTTACTGAAATTTTCATGGTCAAGCCTAATTGAGATTTTTAATATTGTACCGAAATATTAGAAAAGAGAAAAGTACCTAGTAAAAAACCACTAAGTACTCTTAATTAATTATTTAGTCTCTTCTACTTTTTTAGAAGTTTTTTTAGCTTTTTTAACTTTCTTTTTTTTAGCTACTTTTTGTTTTTTAGATTTAGCTTTTTCGTTGATTTTCTTTTTTTTAGCTTTTATTTCTTTTTTTGATTTTCCAGATTCTTTTGCTTTTTTAATTTTTTCTTTTCTTTTATCTTCTATTTTAGAATTTTTCTTTTTTTGGTTTAACTTAGCCTTTGATACGGTTTTCCCATTTTTAATATTTGAAACAACACCTGGACCAAAACCTTTAATTGATTGTAAATCATCTGCATTTTTAATCTTATTTGACTTTCTATACTTAATGATTTGATCAGCTTTAACTGGTCCAATCCCCTTAATAGCTGTCTCTTATACACATCTGACGCTGCCGACGAAGAGGATAGTGTAGA
>OJIJ01000167.1_pt1 | contig 10401 bp, 8 predicted proteins | sample 1595891 | NCBI WGS metagenome assembly OJIJ01 (sample SAMN05416853, study PRJEB24817) | seawater metagenome | isolation source: Sea water | place: Canada:Atlantic | collected 2013-11 | reverse complement strand
TTCGTCGGCAGCGTCAGATGTGTATAAGAGACAGGTATTGTTAGTGCAATCATGGTTGCGCTTGAGCAATCTCCACCAGAATTAGCCTCTGATATCTCAGAGCGCGGAATGATTTTAACTGGTGGTGGTGCATTACTTAAAGGTCTTGACCGTTTATTAATGGAAGAAACAGGTATTCCAGTCGTAGTGGCTGATGATCCATTAACTTGTGTGGCTCGTGGTGGCGGTAAAGCCATTGAAATGATAGATATGCACGGTGGCGATCTGTTTTCTTACGAATAACGATTAGTTCACGCAATGAATCCTATTTTTAAGCATGGACCTTCCCCACAGCACCGACTAGTTTTGGTGCTGTTTTGTTCTGTATTGTTAATTTTTTTCGACCATAAAATGAATAGCTTCGAATCCGTTCGAGGCTTTTTACAATCTATGGTCAGCCCTTTACAGTATTTGGCTACTACGCCGAAGCAAATGATGAATTGGGCAGCAGAGAATATCGTTACTCGCCGTCAACTTATTGCGGATAATGAGCAATATAAAGTTAATGAACTGGTTTTTCATGAACAGGCGTTGCAGTTAGATATTGTTAAAAAAGAAAATGAACGCTTAAGAGCATTACTTTCCTCACCATTGCGTAATGATGCCAAAAAGATGGTGGCAGAAATTTTGGCAGTAGACAGTGACCCTTATACCCATCAAGTGGTGATAAACCGTGGTGCTAATGAAGGTGTTTTTGAAGGCCAAGCGGTTATTGATGACGAAGGTATTGTTGGGCAAGTACTCCATGTCGGTACTACGAGTAGTCGGGTGTTACTTATCACTGATGTGACTCACGCCATACCAGTAAGAATAAGCCGTAACGGTGTACGCTTAATTGCGGCTGGTGTTGGGGTTATTGACCGATTAACTCATAACCACGTGCAGCATAGTACCGATATTCGTGTAGATGATATCTTGGTTACATCCGGTTTAGGCGGAAAGTTTCCAGAAGGTTACCCTGTTGCTAAAGTAACATCGGTTATTCAAGATGAATCTCATGCCTTTGCACGTATTCAAAGTCAGCCGGTAGCAAAAATAGACCGTTTACGTTACGTACTATTATTGTGGCCAGAACAAGCTGAAACAAAGCCATTGAAAAAATCACAAGCAGCAGCTACTAAAAGCAAGTCAGACACGAAAGGTGAAGGTGAATGAGCCTCTCTAGCCGTTTAATTATTCTGTTAACTTTTTTAGTCGCGCTCATGGCAAGCATTATGCCATTACCATTAAGTGTTGATGCTTTCCGCCCTGATTGGGTGTTAGTAGTTCTGCTTTATTGGTGTTTAGCATTACCAACTCGGGTTAATGTTATTTACGCTTGGGTATTAGGTTTTATTTTAGACGTTTTGTTAGGTTCTACGTTAGGTGTACATGCTGGTGCAATGGCGTTAGCTGTTTATATAGTGGCGAGTAACTTCCAAAAAATACGTAATTTCTCGGTTTGGCAACAAGCGATGATTGTTGGCGTACTTTCAGCTCTTTATCATTTAATCGTGTTTTGGCTGCAACGCTTTTTAACTGATGCAATATTTTTACCTAGCTATTTATACCCCGTGATCACGACAATTGTGCTTTGGCCGTGGGTATTTTTACTCTTACGCAAAATTAGACGAAACTTTCGAATCAAATAACATGTCTACTACTTTAATACTGGCGTCACAATCACCTCGCCGAAAAGAGTTGCTAACGCAGCTAGGTTATAATTTTCAATGTTTACCTGCAGATATTGATGAAAGCATTCAATCAGATGAGAATGCTACACAATATGTTGCACGCTTGGCGTTAGAAAAAGCAAATGCAATTGCACAAAACCAGGCGAATGGTGAAGCTGTTGTATTAGGCTCTGATACCAGTGTGGTATTTCAGCAGCATATTTTAGGCAAGCCAGAATCATTAGATGATTGTATCGCTATACTGAAAATGCTGTCTGATAATTCACATCAGGTGGTTACTGCTATTGCGGCAGTACAAGGTGAGCGTAGTGAAGTAATAGTTGTTACTACCGACGTTGACTTTAAAGCATTATCGACGCAAGAAATCACTCGTTACTGGCAAACAGGTGAACCGCAAGATAAAGCCGGTGCTTATGGTATTCAAGGTATAGCTGGACAATTTGTGAAACAAATTCGCGGTAGTTATTCTTCAGTGGTCGGGTTACCTTTGTATGAAACAGCCCAGTTGTTATCTTCTTTTGGCGTGAAATCGTTAATAGCGCAAGACTAATTTTGATATAAATAGGAATTGATATGAGCGGTGAGTTACTGATCAATGTTACGCCCAGCGAAACGCGAGTGGCACTAATCGAAAATGGTTCACTGCAAGAAGTTCATGTTGAACGTGAAGCTCGTCGAGGCTTAGTCGGTAATATTTATCTAGGTAAAATTATTCGCGTGTTACCTGGCATGCAAGCCGCATTTGTTGATATAAATTTAGGTAAAGCCGCATTTCTTCATGCTTCTGATATCAATTCAAAACTTATTGTCAAAGAAGAAAACAGTAGTCATGACCAAGTGCCAGATATTCGTAACTTAGTACACGAAGGCCAATACATAGTTGTACAAGTGGTGAAAGACCCGCTAGGTACTAAAGGCGCGAGGCTAACTACTGATATTACTGTTGCAGCGCGATTTTTAGTGCTAATGCCAAATGCTAGCCATGCCGGAATTTCACAACGTATAGAAGATCCTAAAGAGCGTAATCGTTTAAAGTCTATCGTTACGCCATATTGTGGTGAAGATCATGGCTTTATTGTTCGTACTGCTGCAGAAGGTGCAGGTATTGAAGAATTACAGCATGACGCTGAGTTTTTACGTCGTGTTTGGACGAAAGTGATAGAGCGGAAGAAGCGTAAACAAACTAAAGACCCTATCTATCAAGATTTATCATTGGCATTTCGCGTTTTACGTGACTTTGTTGGCGTATCATTAGAGCGTATTCGCATTGATTCAAAATTAACTTACGACCAATTAGTCGAATTTACCACCGAGTTTGTACCTAACTTAGCGCCCGTCATTGAATATTACCCGGGTGAGCGACCAATATTTGATTTATTCGATGTTGAAAGCGAAATTCAACGCTCATTACATCGCAAAATTGAATTGAAATCAGGTGGTTCATTAATTATCGATCAAACAGAAGCAATGACCACTATTGATATTAATACTGGTGCGTTTGTTGGTCATCGGAATTTAGAAGAAACAATATTCAATACTAATATCGAAGCAACTCAGGCAATTGCACGACAATTAAGGTTAAGAAACCTCGGTGGTATTGTTATTGTTGATTTTATCGATATGAATGATAAAGACCATCAACGCCGCGTATTGCACAGCTTAGACATCGCAATGGCGCGTGATAACGTAAAATATAGTATCTCTGGGTTTTCTGCGCTTGGGCTCGTTGAGATGACGCGTAAGCGTACCCGAGAAAGTTTAGAACATATTTTATGTGGCGAATGTGAAGTTTGTCATGGTCGTGGTTATGTGAAAACAGTTGAAACGGTTTGTTTTGAAATTTTACGTGAAATTGTCAGGGTTAATCGCGCCTATGATGCCGACAAGTTTATCGTTTATGCATCGTCATCAGTAAGTGAGTCATTAATCAATGATGAATACCATAACCTCGCTGAGCTAGAAGTGTTCATTGGTAAGCAAATTAAGATACAAACTGAAAACATGTATAATCAAGAGCAGTTCGACGTTGTAATGATGTAGCAACTTTCTGAGTTGTGGTGATTATTGGTCAGGTAAATCTAGGAGTGAATGAAGGTTTGGTTAAAACGTAATGAGTGTTTCCGCAATATTAAATAGATGGCTAAAGCGTCTGTATAAACTATTGGCAATTTTGCTGGTAGTTTTTGCAGTGTTAATCAGCACTTTGCGTTTATTTTTGCCTTACGCCCATAATTATCGTGAAAATGTTGAAGATTATCTTAATAGCACTTACAACACTAATATCTCCATTGGCTCATTTACTATGGGCTGGCAAGAATCAGGCCCAACTCTTATTGTTCGACAAGTTGAGTTGTTATCGAAAAAAGATGCGAAAATTTTTATTGATAGCTTAGAGGTTGAATTAGATTTCTGGCGCAGTATTCGCGCACGACAACTTGTGACCAACGATTTTGCTATTGCAGGTGCTGAGCTTGAGTTTGAGCAAGTAATAGCAGAAGAGGCTGAGGTTGCAATTGAAGATGAGTTAACCGATGAGTCTATTGAAAGTAGCGCTTTAGTGGATAACTTATCTTCAATTTTATTAGAGCAAATTTCTCGCTTTTCGATTCGTGATAGCCATGTTTTATATCGTACTATTGCAGGTGTAAGAGCCTTTACGATTAACGAACTACATTGGCTTAATTTAGATGATCGTCATAGAGCAAATGGTACCGTTATTGTTGATGGTCTTAGCTCAAACAACTTAAAAGTATTATTAGATTTTCAAGGCAATGAGTTTGATAAGCTAACAGGTCAAGCTTACCTTGAAGCTAATGAAATTAATATTACGCCTTGGCTAGGGCGAGCATTAGCGCTTGATGATGGAAATACCCACTCCTCGATTAATTTTAGTACTTGGCTGAATGTTAATGCTGGTAAGCCCGAGTTTATTCAATTATCGCTCGGCAATAATAAAATTAGTTGGCAGCACGATAATAGTGAACAAACCTTTGAGATTGACGGTGGTGATATTCAAATCAAAACTATTGATGAGTTGGCTTATAACGTTTCTACCTCACCAATTGTCATCAAACGTAATGGTAAAGAAACAAATAAAGTATCGGCATTAGCTAACGTCAATGCTGAGAGGGTCAATGGTTATATTAGTGGTATAGAGTTAGCTAGTTTTGAAGGTGTATTTCCACTTTTGTTTGATGATGAAACGTTAGAAAGCTTATTGGTAAATTTGGCTCCAACTGGTCGTATTGATGATATTCACTTTTTTGGTAGTAAAAGTGATATGGCAATTACCGCAAGTTTTAATGAGGTAAATAGTCATTTTAGCCACGGGATACCAGGTATAGATAATGTTAGCGGTGAGTTAGTTTACCAAAGTAACAAATTACACATTGCCTTGAATGCGGTTGATGGTGCGCTCGATTTTGACAAACACTTTAAGCAACCTATTCAATATAGCCGTTTAAGCACTGATATTTCTGCAGAGTTTTCAGCTGAAAGCTGGCAGTTTTCTGCTGAAAATGTCGACATTACTTCGTCTGAAGTTAGTTTAACCGCAGATGTTAAAGTAGTTAGTGAGCAAGATAAACCGGTCACGATGGCTTTACTAGCAAGCGTAAGTGAAGGTGATGCAGAGTTTGCTGAGCATTATTACCCCCATTTATTGATGGGAGAAAACCTTTATGATTACCTCGATGCTGCAATTGTTGATGGTAAAATAGAACAAGCATTGGTGCTATTTAATGGGCCATTGCAAAGTTTTCCTTTTGATAACCATGAAGGTATTTTTGTTGTAGATGCTGAGTTGTCTGACAGTACCTTTATATTCGACCCTGAATGGCCGGCAATTACAAATTTTGCTGCCAACTTAAACTTTACCAATAACAGTATGATGATTACTGGTCGTGCGGGGTCACTCGCAGGTATTGACGTAACAGGTGTTGAAGCGGCTATAGCTAATCTATCTGACGAACAAATATTAACGGTTGACGCTAGTTTTAGTGAAACACAACCTGCGTTAGTCAGTAAATTGATGGATGCAAGCCCAATGAAAAGTTCTATTGGGCTGACACTTGAACAAGTGATGGTTGAAGACGTTATAAATGGTGACTTTTCTTTAGTGCTGCCTTTGAATGATCTTGATGCGGTTGTTGCAAAAGGTCATGTAGACTTTAATGATAATAAGGTCAAGTTGCAGGCGCCAAGCATGGACTTTGTCAATGTTAATGGCCGTCTTAATTACCGTAATGACCTAATAACAGCCTCTGATATTAAATTAGATTGGCGTGGTCTACCGCTAACACTAAATGTTGTAGCCAAACAAAAGAGTGACCACTATAGCGTTGCTATTGAAACGTTAGCTCTGTGGCAAGAAAGTCAGTGGCAAGCGCAAGTGCCAGATGAATTATTAAAATATGCTAATGGCCAATTAGACTGGCAAGGGCGGTTAGCACTCAATATTAGTGATGATAACTTTAGCTATGACTACCAAATAAATTCTACTTTGCAAGATGTTAATTTAGCTATACCTGCACCATTTAACAAAGGCATTGGTGAGCAAGTTGCGGTTAATATTCATGCTTTAGGAAATGAGTCTAACAGTACAATAAATGCCGAAATTGGTGATAAAGTTGATTTTTATGGTTTGCTAGATCATCAACAAACAAGCTTTTCATTAGCGCATTTGGTGTTGGGTAAGCAGCAATTATGGCTGCCAACAAAAGGCTTTCATATCACCGCAGATCTAGAAAATGCAAACTATGAACAGTGGCAGCCTTTGGTGCTCGATATATTATCGTCGGTTGAAGCTGCCCCTACGAGTGAGCCAAAGGAAAAAGTAGTAGCAGAAAATTCTCTTGTAGAAACGACACCGCCGTTGTTATCCGCACCGAGTCGAATAAATGGCCGAGTTGAAAACTTATTAGTATACGGGCAAGACTTTCATGAGGTAGATTTTGATTTTAGCCCTACAGCTAATTGGTGGTTATTAAATCTAAATGCCAAAGAAGTGCGAGCAAATGCCAAATTTTATCCTGATTGGTATCAGCAGGGCATCGACTGAGATATCGACTTTTTGCATTTAACTGCACCTGAAGAAGTGGTAGTAACTGAAGTTGCCGAAGTAGCTAATGCCGAACAAAAGGCTGACAAAAGTAGCAAAGCAAACTTTGTAACCAATGCTGAAACAGTTGTCGCTAACAATACTGTAGCAACTGAAAACTTAACTGCTGCTATGTCAGAGCTAGATGAAGTTTCAGTAAGTGACGTTTCAGCAGATGAACTTGAAGATAACAGCCAATTACCTAATATCAATCATCTGCTCAATGCTGAAGTATTTGCCAATATGCCCACCATTAAAGCTAAATGTGCAAGTTGTAAATACGGTTTATATGACTTTGGTGATGTTTCGTTTACCGTAGAACGAGAGAACGAAAACACCTTATTACTGAACAAATTTACCGCCAAACGTGGCAAAACTAACATGGCATTTGATGCCAAGTGGCAGCAAGATGAAGAGCAATCAAGTACCAGTGTTAAAGGTATTTTAAATAGCGACAATGTAGCCCGTGAAGTCGAAAATATTGGCTATGTGTCGATCATTAAAGATAGTGGCGTGGAAATCACTTACGACGTTAGCTGGCAAGGTGCTCCACATGACTTTGCTATGGCAACTTTTGATGGCGATCTTAGTGCTAAATTTGATGATGGCTATTTGGCTGATGTAGATGATAAAGGTGTGCGCATATTATCGTTATTAAGTTTGCAGTCGTTAGTACGTAAACTCAGCTTTGATTTTAGAGACATTTTTAGTGATGGTATGTTCTACCGTGAACTTAAAGGTAGCTTTACCGTTAAGGATGGCGTTGCTTACACCGATAATGTTCGTATGAAAGGTACCGCAGGGGATTTAACTATTGTTGGTAATACTAACTTAAATTCTAATGAACTTGACTATCGCATGTCGTATAAACCCAATTTAACTTCGAGTTTACCTGTTTTGGCTTGGATTGCGACGCTTAACCCAGTGACATTTTTAGCAGGTGTTGCGTTAGATGAAGTGATTACTTCCTCCGTTATTGCTGAAATTAACTTTGAAGTGACGGGAAACTTAGATAATCCAGAGTTTAAACAGGTAAGTAAAAAGAATAAAAATATTAGTGTTGGCCGTTCTACGCCGCCAACAATTGTTGATAATATTCCTGACGAAACTAACCCTTCGGCAATTGAACAGCAAGAACAGCAGCAGCCAGAAAAAGACAAAACTGATGGAAAAGCGTAGTGTTAAATAGCAATATGCAGCTTTGTGCAATTCAAATGTGTTCTAACACTAGCGTTGCAGATAATTTTTCTGAAATAGAAAAGCAACTCGAAACCTTGAGCCAAGATAAACAGCAACTGGTAGTATTGCCTGAATGTTGCCTGTTTTTTGGTGGTAAAGACAAAGCGCAGTTATCATTAGCAGAAGAAGACGCTAAAAACCAAGGTTTAAAGCTTCAATTGGCCGCTATGGCTAAACGTTTTAATGTTTTTTTAGTCGCTGGCAGCATGCCCGTATTATCAAAAATAGTGGGAAAATTTACCAATACTAGTGTGGTTTTTTCTCCAGAAGGCCACGAATTGGGTAGTTATGATAAGCTACATTTATTTGATGTTGCCGTTGAAGATAATAAAAAAAGCTACTGTGAATCACACTACGCCCTAGCAGGCGACCATGTAAGTGTTGTTGATGTTGGCGCAAGTAAACTTGGTTTATGTATTTGTTATGACCTTCGTTTTCCTGAGTTATTTAGACAACTTACGCAGCAAGGCGCGACAATAATTTCAGTACCCAGTGCTTTTACTCGCGTAACAGGAGCAGCGCATTGGCTAACTTTATTGCAAGCGCGTGCAATAGAAAATCAAGTTTATATTATTGCTGCAGGCCAAGAAGGCGTGCATTTAAATGGTCGAGAAACCTGGGGGCAAAGTGTCATTATCAGCCCTTGGGGAGATATATTGGCACAGCTTGATACCGGTAAAGGTATTATCTGCGCAGATTACAATGAGCAAGAATTACTAAAAGTGCGCACCGCTATGCCGGTTGCTGTACATAATCGTTTTAATAATAAGTTGAGTTCGTATGAATAATGTTGAGCAAGAGCTCTTAGCCGATAGTGAAATTGATGAAAGCATATTAACAAGTACGTTAGATAGCATTTATCAACGTAAAGTAGATTTAGCCGATTTATATTTTCAATCGAGCAGTCATGAGTCTTGGATGCTTGAAGACGGAATAGTCAAAGAAGGTTCATATAACATTGAGCGTGGTGTGGGTGTACGTGCGATTTCAGGTGAAAAAACCGGTTTTGCCTATTCAGATGACATTACACCTTTGGCATTGAAAAAAGCTGCGGATGCTGCGAAAGGCATTGCTAACGCTGATAAGTCAGCCAAAGTGCAAGTATTTGATGGCAAAAAAATCCAACAAAATAATGAACAATACAAAGCGTTAGATCCGTTAGCTAGCTTGCCACAAGAGCAAAAAATAACTTTATTACATGAAGTTGAAGCGCATGCACGTAGTGTTGATAAGCGTGTTAAGCAAGTTATTGTTAATTTATCAGGTGTTTATGAAAAAATATTAGTAGCAGCAAGTGATGGCACTTACGCGACCGATATTCGCCCACTAGTGCGCTTAAATTGCTCAGTCCTTGTTGAAGAAAATGGTAAGCGAGAGCGTGCAAGTTCTGGCGGCGGTGCGCGCACTGATTACAGCTATTTTTTCGAATTAGAACACAATAAACCTCGTTATTTAGCTTATGCTGAAGAAGCTGTTCGTCAGGCATTAGTTAACTTGGTTGCTATCGATTCACCCGCAGGATTGCTACCCGTTGTACTGGGTGCTGGCTGGCCGGGCGTATTACTACATGAAGCGGTAGGACACGGTTTAGAAGGTGACTTTAATCGTAAAGGCTCATCAGCATTTTCTGGCAAAGTCGGGCAACAGGTTGCTTCTGAACTATGTACGATTGTTGATGATGGTACGATGGCAAATCGTCGAGGCTCTGTCAGTATTGATGATGAAGGTACGCCTGGGCAATACAACGTACTAATTGAAAAGGGTGTGCTGAAAGGTTACATGCAAGATAAGCATAATGCTGGCTTGATGGGCGTAAAACCTACCGGTAATGGTCGCCGCGAATCTTATGCGCATTTACCTATGCCGCGTATGACTAACACTTATATGTTGGCTGGCGAACATAAGCCTGACGACATTATCAAATCAGTGAAAAAAGGTATATATGCACCTAACTTCGCTGGTGGGCAAGTTGATATTACTTCAGGTAAGTTTGTTTTCACTAGCTCGGAAGCGTACCTCATTGAAAATGGTGAAATAACCTCGCCAATTAAAGGGGCAACGTTAATTGGTAGTGGCCCTGAAGCAATGCAGCAAGTAAGTATGGTCGGTAATGACTTAAAACTTGATGCCGGTGTTGGTGTTTGTGGCAAAGACGGCCAAAGCGTTCCTGTGGGCGTTGGTCAACCAACCTTGAAAATTGATGAAATGACCGTTGGTGGTACACAGTAGCCAACGTTCAAGTCGAATGTTAAGCATAAAAAAAGCCCTTTTGGGCTTTTTTTAATTGTGCGTAATTTTTGTTATTTAAAAAGCATATTGAGGTAAATTACTTCAAACGAATACCATTTTTTT
>OJIJ01000166.1_pt1 | contig 10515 bp, 9 predicted proteins | sample 1595891 | NCBI WGS metagenome assembly OJIJ01 (sample SAMN05416853, study PRJEB24817) | seawater metagenome | isolation source: Sea water | place: Canada:Atlantic | collected 2013-11 | reverse complement strand
TCGTCGGCAGCGTCAGATGTGTATAAGAGACAGAGATATGATACCGTCAAGGTAATGATTTATTTTCTGCTTTGCTGCCGAAGTAAGATCGCCTTTTTGATGTTGGTCGTTTAATAACTCTTCTACTTTTAAAAATAAATGATCAATTTTGCTATCAGCGCCGCTGCTAATTTTATCGTTAGTTTCACCACCTAGTTCATCAGCTTTTTCTATAGGCTCCGCACTTGCATCATCATGCTTTGATTTAGGAGCTTTTGGGTTGTGACCAAATAAACTCAACCATTCATCTGTCTGGTGCCCCATTTGCATCAAGCGTTGAAAGTAGCCTTCACCTGAGCGATTACCTCTAATTAAATCAAGAATGGTACAGGTAATAGCTACAGGGCTAAGCAATAAATCTCTTACCGCATCCAAAGTTAACTTAATTTGAAACACTAAGTTTTCACGAATCAAAGGCCATTTTCGCTTAGTTGAATTTGTCATTTACCTTCCTTTATAAAATTTTCCTGCAGAGCACTATAATATATACCCAAACCACCTGAAGATGCAGGATTCAAGTGCCTTGGGTATAGTAACGGTTTCAGCAAAATTTAGGCAATAAAAAACCGCGTTAAACGCGGTTTTTTTTAAACAGTATATTAACAAATTAGCCGTTGATAAAATCAACACCTTCTTGTATATCTGCTTTTAGTGTTGCTAACATGTCATTTTTTGCTTGTTGCTCAAATGCACTCAACTCGCCGTATGGTAATACTTCAGCAATACCATTTACACCTAAACGTACTGGGTGAGCAAAGTATGGCGCATCGCCACCTTCAACTTCTACGTATGCGTAATCAACAACGTCTTCACCTTGTAAACCTTTAACTAAAGATAAACAAAAACGAGCCGCAGCAGCGCCCATTGAAAGTGTTGCAGAGCCGCCGCCAGCTTTAGCATTTACAACTTCAGTACCGGCATTTTGAATGCGTGGCGTTAACGCAGCAACTTCTTCATCAGAGAAAGTAGCACCTTCAACTTGTGAAAGAAGTGGTAAAATTGTAGTACCTGAATGGCCACCAATTACTGGAACTTTAACATCGCTAACGTTCATGTCTTTTAATTCAGCAATAAATGCTTCACTACGGATAACATCAAGTGTTGTTACGCCAAAAACACGGTTCTTGTCGTAAGTACCCGCTTTTTTGAAAACTTCAGCAACAATTGGTACAGTGCCGTTTACTGGGTTAGTAATAATACCGACTAACGCTTTAGGACAGTTAGCAACAATGCCTTCTGCTAAAGTTTTAATGATACCCGCATTTACAGCGAATAAGTCAGCACGGTCCATACCTGGCTTACGTGGCATACCAGCTGGAATAATTACAATATCAGCACCAGAAAGAGCAGACGCTAAATCATCAGCACCAAAACCTGCAACTTTAACTGCTGTAGGGATGTGTGATAAATCAACAGCAACACCTGGAACAACCGGTGCAACGTCATATAAAGATAACTCAGAACCTGCAGGTAATTGAGTTTTTAGTAGTAAAGATAACGCTTGGCCGATACCACCAGCAGCGCCTAGCACAGCAACTTTCATTTGATGTCTCCGAAATTTGAGTAATTACGTAATATTTTGTGGCCAAAAGATATAGCATAAGGGGCCAAAAAACAATGTTTATTCATCTGTATTGGCTTATAAGGATAACGTATAATAAAAATTGTGAAATAATACTTAGGTATGAGGTTGACTGATTACTTAAGCAAGTACCTTTTACACCTTGGATGTTAATCAGTAAAAACGATACAAGTAATTTTCAAAAACTAACGGATGATTATGAGCGGACAACAAAAACAAGAAGCCTTAGTACAAGCCTTTAAAGACCTATTAAATCAAGAGCAGTTTAGTTCGCAAGGTGACATTGCCGACGCATTAAAATCGCAAGGCTTTGAAAATATTAGTCAATCCAAAGTATCACGCATGTTGAGTAAATTCGGAGCAGTACGCACCCGCAATGCTCGCCAAGAAATGGTTTATTGTTTGCCTGCAGAGCTAGGCATGCCAACGGCTAAAAGCCCGCTTAAGCAGCTAGTATTAGATATTGAGCACAATGACGTCATGATCATTATTCGCACTAGCCCTGGTGCAGCACAATTGATTGCCCGCTTGCTAGATAGTTTAAGTAAAAGTGATGGCGTACTCGGCACTATCGCCGGCGATGACACTATTTTTATCGCGCCAACAGATGTAACTCAAATCAAGTTAACAATCACCAAGCTTGAAGCACTTTTCCTCAAAAATTTAAGTTGATAACTTCAGTTAAAAATTTCAGCTGAAGATTTTATATTAAGCGCCATAAACTAAAAAACCTGAGTACGTCTCAGGTTTTTTTGATTATTAAGAACTAGTTAATACCATTGAAATAAGTAACCTCAGCTCGGTTTAAGCAACGTCACCCAATAAACTAAGTTATTCGCCAAGTTCAGCCAGAATATTCAAGCTAGGGACAAAAAAGGCCGCACCAGTTTCGGCTTGAGTATATTTCAACATATGGTCGCTATGACCATGGCCATCACCAACAATCATACTGGCAAGCATCAACTCAAAAGGCTCTGGAGAGTGACAATAAGATACAAAGAATAATCCCTGTAATTTCATATCGCCATACGGCATGCTTTGACGCAGTATTTCAATACTATTACCTTCACTATCTTTCAAATTAACTCTTTTGATATGTGACGTAGGCGCTTTATTTTCTTCAGAATATTCTTCGTTATTAACTTTAGTACGGGCAAAAACATCTTCTTGGTCTTTAACTTCTAATGAATTCCACAAATTTAAGTTGTGGCGATATCGTTGTATATGAAGATAACTGCCAGAAGAGAACTTAGCGTCTTGCTCTTCATTGATTAACGCGACACGGCGGCGATGATGGCCTTGAGGGTTTTCAGTGCCATCTACAAATCCAGTTAAATCTCGACCATCTAAAAATCGAAATGCACGAACTTGTTCAACTAGCTCAACACTATCTGCCAGTAGTTCACACACCTTGGTGGCAACAATATGATTTACGTCACCACGATCACTGCGAATTTCAATATAGATATCATAGTTACATACTGGAGCAATGCGATCGTCTGACGCCATTTCAGGAAACTGCCTTAAATACTTAGGGCGGCCTTGTGGATAAATTTCATCCCAATAATTAGTCCCTATAGCAATAACGCCGGCTAGGTTAGCCTCTGAAAAGCGATCAGCATATTTATCAAATAAAGCTGGTAAGCGTGATAATGCCTGACGAATAAATGAATTGTTATCATCTAAGGCGTTAAATAATAAATAGTATCCGTGGAGGCTGGGCTCTGCACAAACACCAAACTGCTCTCTAGCCATAAAGTTATCCGCTTATAAACATCTTGATTAATGGGGTAATTTTACACAGTTTGTTGACGATAACAGTAAATCTTTACAAATTATTTCAACAGTCTTGATCTGTTAGCAGTCAATATCAGTAAAAACCTTCATAGTGAAAAGTTTAAAGGCCTGTGTAAATCAATACACAGGCCTCATTATCCAGAAATTAATTCGTTTTTTTAACCGCGAGTAAACTCAGGATAAGCTTCCATACCACAATCTGATTTATCAACACCTTCGTACTCTTCTTCAGCGCTAACTCTGATCCCCATCACTTGCTTGAGAATAAACCAAACCACTAAGCTAGTTGAGAATACCCAGATGAAAATAGTTGCCGCACCAATCAATTGCCCAGTAAAGCTTGATGCACTATTAGTCATTGGTACTAATAACAAACCTAGTAATCCGACTACACCATGAACAGAAATAGCACCTACTGGATCATCAATTTTTAATTTATCTAAGCTGATAATTGAAAATACAACAACAATACCTGCAATAGCACCAAACAAGGTTGCTTGCATAGGCGTAGGCGTAGATGGCTCTGCAGTAATTGCTACTAATCCAGCTAAGGCGCCGTTTAATGCCATAGTTAAATCCGCTTTTTTAAAGAGTAATTTAGCTAACACTAATGCGGCTACAGCGCCTGCTGCGGCTGCGGCATTAGTGTTGAGAAATACCATAGCGACTGAATGGGAACTGGCAATATCACCAAGCTTTAATACTGAGCCACCATTAAAGCCAAACCAACCCATCCATAAAATGAATGTACCTAACGTTGCCATTGGTAAATTTGAACCTGGAATAGCATTAACTCGACCATCAGCGCCGTATTTTCCTCTACGAGCACCTAGTAACAACACCCCTGCTAGTGCAGCTGCAGCGCCAGCCATATGAACAATACCTGAGCCAGCAAAGTCAGAAAAACCTAAATCAGCTAACGTATAAAGACCAAACACCGCATTACCACCCCATGTCCAACTACCTTCCATCGGATAGATAACACCGGTAAGCACTACTGCGAAAGCTAGAAATGCCCATAATTTCATACGTTCAGCAACCGCGCCAGAAACAATCGACATTGCCGTGGCAACAAATACTACTTGGAAGAAAAAGTCAGACGCCGCTGAGTATATTGCCGCACCGGTAAAGCCATCTTCTCGCGTAGAAAAGTCAGCTAATACTTTTGCAGGGTCTACGGTTTCAATCCCCGATAAAAATATGCCGCCGCCATACATAATGTCGTAGCCGACAAATAAATACATCATGCAAGAAATGGCATAAAGCGCAACATTCTTAGTTAAAATTTCAGTGGTATTTTTAGCGCGCACCAAACCCGCTTCTAACATGGAAAATCCGGCTGCCATCCACATCACCAAAGCACCACAAATCAAGAAGTAAAAAGTATCCATGGCGTACTGAAGTTGAAAAATATTTTGTTCCATTATCTTGCTCCTATATCGCTTCTACGTCTTGCTCACCAGTACGAATACGCACTGCTTGCTCAAGGTCATAAACAAATATTTTACCGTCACCAATCTTTCCGGTGTGGGCTGCTTGACTAATAGCGTCAACAAGTCGCTGAACAATGTCATCATTGACCGCTATTTCAAGTTTCACTTTTGGCAGGAAATCAACTTGATATTCCGCACCACGATATAGCTCGGTGTGGCCTTTTTGACGACCAAAACCTTTCACTTCACTGACCGTTAACCCTTCGACACCAATTTCAGAAATGGCTTCTCTGACATCATCCAGTTTGAAAGGCTTTATTATTGCGCTAACTAGTTTCATTTTTATTATCCTTATTTTATCTTGAACAATAGGTATCAATCCTCATGCCAAACAAACTTAACGATATAAAACAATTAGATAGTGATTTTCAGTTACATAACCTCGCACCAATGCAGTGCGTAAGCATCTGGCTTTGTTAGCTAGTGGTGCAGATTAAAAATATTATTCATTAACCGTTTTCTCCGCAGGGAGAGCACAAGTGAATAGCCGATATTTTTAAAAATAATCATAAAATGACAAAAAGTGCTTAATTATCCTCTTATTTGGGTGTAGATTATTTAATCAGGTTACCGCTAAGGAATAAGCTATTGAAAAATACCGATACTTCTTCATACCAGCACTTTTTAAAAGTGGTCGATTGTCAGCATGCCTGCCCTGCTCACACCCCTGTTCCTGAATACATTCGTTTAATAGCCGAAAGACGCTATACCGACGCCTATATGATTAACTGGGAATCTAATGTTTTCCCAGGTGTACTTGGCCGTGTATGCGATCGACCTTGTGAGCCTGCTTGTCGGCGTTCACGTGTTGAAGACAAACCAGTAGCCATTTGCCGTTTAAAGCGTGTAGCTAGTGATTATAAAGCAGATATTCACTCATATTTGCCAACAATTCCGCAGCAAAAAAACGGTAAGCGTGTTGCTCTAATTGGCGCAGGCCCAGCCTCAATGACAGTGGCACGAGATTTACTGCCATTAGGGTATGAAGTAGTCATCTATGAGCGTGATGCGCTAGCTGGTGGCATGATGCGTAGCCAAATTCCTGCTTTTAGATTGCCTGAAACGGTGTTAGATGAAGAACTGAGTTACATTCTACAAATGGGGGTGGAATGCCACTTTGGCGAAGAAATATCAAGCTTGGCAAACTTACTGCAAGCTAAGTTTGACGCCATATTTATTGGTACAGGAGCACCTGCAGGACGTTGGTTAGAAATGCCTGGTCATGATCTTGCTTCAGCTCATATTGAAGTGGGTATTAACTGGTTATCTAATGTCAGCTTCAAACATACCGAAGCAGCTCCAAAACGAGTCGTCGTATTAGGAGGTGGTAATACCGCAATGGATTGCTGTCGAACGGCAAAAAGATTAGGCGCCAGTGAAGTAACCGTACTAGTACGTTCGAGCTTTGATGACATGAAAGCTTCCCCTTGGGAAAAAGAGGATGCCAAAGCGGAAGGCATCATTATTAAAGCCGACCATACTCCAATTGAATACGTTATGTCAGGTGATAAATTTGTCGGTGTATTATTTGAAAAGGTCAGCTCAAGTTATGATGAAAAAGGTAAAAGAACTTTAGTCTCTACTGGTGAAACATTACTAGTTGAATGCGACTTGGTACTCGTCGCCGTTGGCCAAGACACCGCCTTTCCTTGGATTGAACGTGATATTGGCGTTAAATTTAATAAATGGCAACAACCAGAGCTTAACCAACAAACACTGCAATCAACATTAGAACAAGTATTTTTTGGTGGCGATGCAGCATTTGGCCCAGAAAATATTATTACTGCCGTCGCTAACGGTCACCAAGCGGCAATTTCCATTGATTTATTTTGCCATGGTAAAAGTGCAGAGCAAGATAGACCAGAAGTTGGCTTTAACTTAATCAGTCAAAAAATGGGTATTCATGATTGGAGTTATCACAGCGGAATTAGTCATGAAGAACGTAATTTGGTACCACACATTCCGTGGGAAGACGCGGTAAAAAGCTTAAATACTGAAGTTGAATTAGGCTTTGATGAAAAGCTAGCATTAGAAGAAGCACACCGATGTTTAAACTGTGATGTTCATACTGTATTTAATGAAAAAACCTGTATTGAATGTTCGGCCTGTGACGATATCTGCCCAATGGATTGTATTAATTTTGTTGAGGTTGACGAAGGCTTGGTAAATGATGCCTCAAATATATTAGAAAAGCTTCGCGTTAAAGAAGTGAATCCTGAGCAAGAATTACTTGTCTCGCCAGCATTAAAAACTGGCCGTATTATGATAAAAGATGAAGATGTTTGTTTACATTGTGGCTTGTGCGCAGAGCGCTGCCCGACGGAGGCATGGGACATGAAGAAACTGACCATCGACAATATTGGAGCAACAATAAAATGAGCCAAATTTGTGTAACTTCATTGCCGAATACTTGCCATAGCGTTAATGACTTTGTCGTGCGCTTTGCTAATACCAATGGTACGGGTTCAGCCAGTGCAAATAACATGTTTGCTAAAGCCATTATTCGTATGGGTATCCCCGTTAGTGCAAAAAACATTTTCCCCTCTAACATACAAGGTATGCCCACTTGGTATGAGGTTAGGATCAATGAAAATAATTTCTTAGCAAGGCGTGGTGGTCGTTCTGAGTTAGTTGTTGCTATGAACGCCCAAAGTTTAGCTGACGATATTGAAAGCGTCGCCAGTGGCGGTTATATGCTATATGACTCTTCTCGTGCACTACAAGCCAGTGAAGTTCGAGATGATATTCACTATCTCGCCATTCCTATATCTGCCATTTGCCAAAAAGAATACCAAGACCCACGCCAACGTCAGCTTTTTAAAAATGTTATTTATGTCGGCGCTCTTGCCGCATTACTCAATATTGAATTTGATGTTTTAAAAGCCTTAGTCGCAGAGCAGTTTCGTGGCAAAGATAAGTTAATTACCCCAAATATTTATGCGCTAGAATTAGGTTACCAATATGCTCACCAACACTTTCAATGCCCATTAACTCTGAAAGTAGAACGTCGAAAATTAATTAATAATCGCATTATGGTTGATGGTAATACTGCTACCGCACTTGGCGCAGTTTATGGCGGTGCGACCGTCGTCGGCTGGTACCCTATTACACCGTCCACTTCTGTTGTAGAAAAGTTTGCGAGTTATTGTGCCCGACTAAGAATAGATCCCGCTACAGGCAAGAAGAACTATGCCTTAGTGCAAGCCGAAGATGAGCTAGCCGCAATTGGTATTGCCATTGGCGCTAGCTGGAATGGGGCACGAGCATTTACCGCTACAAGTGGCCCTGGCATCTCATTAATGACAGAGTTTCTAGGCTTAGCCTACTTCGCAGAAATTCCCATGGTGCTGGTGAATGTACAACGTGCTGGCCCTTCAACTGGTATGCCAACACGTACACAACAATCTGATATTTTAGCCTGTGCTTACGCCTCACATGGCGATACTAAACAAGTGCTTTTATTCCCTCAAGACCCTTTTGAATGTTTCACCATGTCAGCACAAGCTTTTGATTTAGCTGATCAGTTACAAACACCAGTAATTATTATGAGTGACTTAGATTTAGGCATGAATGATCATTTAACTGCAGAGTTTTCATGGGATGATGAACAAAATTACCAATTAGGCAAAGTACTTTCTGCTAAGCAACTAGACGAGTTAGATGACTATGGTCGCTATCTCGATGTTGATAATGATGGCATATGCTATCGGACACTACCTGGCACTCATCCCGACAAAGGCGCTTTTTTCACCCGTGGTACCTCAAGAAATCGCTATGCGGGCTATACTGAAAAGTCAGCTGACTATGTTGAAAATATGGAGCGACTGACCAAAAAATTTACTCATGCAATTAGCTTGATGCCTGCCCCCGAAATTAACCAATCAAGGAAAAAGGCGAAAATTGGCTTACTATTTTTTGGAACTAGTAGCCACGCAATACCTGAAGCAATTCAACAATTAAAAGACCATGGCTTATCTTTTGATACCCTACGCATTAGAGCATTTCCATTTAGTGACTCAATTTCTGACTTTATCGAGGTTCATGAAGATGTGTTTGTTATCGAGCAAAATCGGGATAGCCAAATGCGCACCTTACTCAGTAACGAATTATCAATTGATCCTGCCAAGCTCAATGCCATCGCAAACTTTGACGGCTTGCCGTTAACCAGTACCTTTGTCGTTAGCCATGTATTAGAGCACTTTGCAAAACAGTCATCGGCAACACAAGTAGGATAGGAGTTTCACTATGAGCTATCAAAAATCAAAATTTCATCACCCTCGTTTACCAGTCAACGATCTTGGGCTGACATATCGTGATTACGAAGGAGCATTATCTACCTTATGTGCAGGTTGTGGCCATGACGCAATTACCTCAGCTATCGTGCAAGCTTGTTTTGAGTTATCTTTGCCGCCGCATCAAGTGGCGAAAATGTCAGGTATCGGCTGTTCATCAAAAGCACCAAACTACTTTCTCAATAAAGCTCATGGCTTTAATTCTGTGCACGGTCGCATGCCTTCAGTAACTACAGGCGCAAACCTTGCCAACCGAGATCTCACTTATTTGGCAATGTCAGGTGATGGTGATAGCGCATCTATTGGCTTAGGTCAGTTTGCCCATGTGGTAAGACGCCAATTAGACATGCTCTATATTGTTGCTAATAATGGCGTATATGGCTTAACGAAAGGCCAGTTAGCCGCAACCGCTGACAAAGGCGTAACCAATAAAACTGGTGAATTAAGCTTATTTACTGATATCGACCTGTGCGTAATGGCGCTGCAATTGGGTGCAACTTTTGTCGCGCGCAGTTTTTCCGGTGATAAGAAACAATTAGTGCCTTTGATTAAGGCTGCTATTAGTCATCAAGGTTTTGCTTTTTTAGATATTGTTTCACCTTGTGTTACTTTTAATAATCACGCCAGTTCAACTCGCTCTTACGATTATGTGCATGAACATATAACCACAGCAGCAGTCACTGATTTTATTCCAGTAAAAAAAGAGATAACAAGTGATTGCCAAGCCGGTGTATGTGAGGATGTTTGCTTGCATGATGGTTCATTAATGCGTATTCATAAGTTACAAGCTGACTACAGCACTAACAATGCCATGAAAGCAATTAATGACATTGAAAATCACAAGCAAAAAGGTGAGATCTTAACTGGGCTATTTTATTTAGACCCTAATGGCGATAGCTTCCATGAGATTAATAATTCTTCAGATACACCATTAAACAAACTAAACCAAGACGTGCTATGTCCTGGAAATAGAGTGTTATCAAGCATTAACGATAGTTTTAGGTAGAATGAGTCGAGCTAAACGATTAATGTTAGCTCGATAATTTATTTCAAGAACAACATCACTAATAAATCACTGCGGCGCTTGGATTCAAAATGGATAAAATACCTAAACGTTCTAAATCACAAAAATTACACACTTCGGTTAGCATATTTTGATCAATAGGTAGCTGTTTTAAGGCATCTTCTGTTAACAGTAATTCGGTAGGGTAAGCCTTATTATTAGTATTACAGAGCATGATCCGTTTGGCGAGATACAACAGCTTACTTTCATCACTACTGTATTGAAAATCATCACTATCTTGATTACGCT
>OJIJ01000165.1_pt1 | contig 10529 bp, 11 predicted proteins | sample 1595891 | NCBI WGS metagenome assembly OJIJ01 (sample SAMN05416853, study PRJEB24817) | seawater metagenome | isolation source: Sea water | place: Canada:Atlantic | collected 2013-11 | reverse complement strand
CTCTTCGTCGGCAGCGTCAGATGTGTATAAGAGACAGTACTTATACGTATCTCCTTCAATTTCTAAAAAGTCTACTGAAGATTGTGGATGATAAGTAAATTGCATTAAAAAACTTTTGATAAAATATAAACAGAAATTAAAACCATAATTTCAATTGTGTAGATTTTTTTTGCATAAACTATAAACTCTTCTTGCAATTGTATATCAGAAGTTTTGATAACTCTCATTTTCTTATATCTTTTTATTTCAATTACAAGCAAAAATATTGCAGCTGGAATCATAATTCCTATTGTAAAAGAAAAAGCATGTGCATAGGCAGCAACAATAGCACCAGTATATATAACAATTGCATTAGACATATGATAAATAGGTGTCATAAATCTCAATCTTTTTGATAATTTAATAAATTCAGTTGCAGATACAACAGAATATAAATTAAAAATCATTATCGCCAAAAATAAATATATCGTATAAACGTGCGTGCTAATTGCATCACTCATTAGTTCCATGTTAAACTCACTTTTAAAAAATTTTGGTATTATAACTAACTTGTCATAAGGTATTAGTAAAAGGAAAAATATGGCTATTTCTGTTAATGAAGCTATTAAAACTATCTCAAATATTGATGTTAATTTAAACTATGAAATCATTCCTATAGAGAGTTCACAAGATAGAATTTGTGCACAAGAGATTGTTGCAACAATCTGCTTACCAAGATTTAACAACTCTGCAATGGATGGTTTTGGAATTATATATGAAGATAAAAATGAAAAATTAAAAATAGTAGATACGATTTTTGCGGGAGATAATAATAGTAGATTATTAGAGAGTAATCAATGTGTAAAAATAATGACTGGGGCAAAAATACCAGCAAATTGTACAGCTATTATTCCAAAAGAAGATTGTCAATATTTTGATGATGATTTAATTACAGTCCCAAATAATATAAAAGAATTTCAACATATAAGATTTATTGGTGAAGATATAAATGAAAATGATACATTAATAATAGTTGGTGAAACAATTAATTTTGCTAAAGTTACACTTTTAAGTTCTCAAGGAATTTCTCATATAAAAGTATTTAAACAACCAAAAGTTGTAGTTTTTGCAAGTGGTGAAGAATTAAAATTACATTATGAAAAAGCTGAAAACTATCAAATATATAATTCAAATACACCTACTTTTATGAGTAGATGTAAAGAACTTGGAGCACAAATTGATTTTATTGGTCAAGCCCATGATTCAATTGAATCAATTAAAGAATTAATTGAAAACTCTTTAGATGCAGATTTGATTGTAACTTCAGGAGGAGTTTCAGTTGGTGATGCAGATTTTACGAAAGATGCATTTAATGAATTAGATTTTGAAACCTTATTTGATGGAATTATAATTAAACCTGGTAAGCCCACAGTTTTGGGTAAAATTGGGAAAACATATATCTTAAACCTTCCAGGGAATCCTTTAGCTTCTGCACTTATTTTTGAAGTTTTTGGGAAATTATTATTACAAAAACTAATTGGATCAAATGACATTTACCATAATTTTATATGTGCAAAAATAGGTGAAGATTTAAAAAACAAGAAAGGTAGAATCACTATCATTCCTGGAAATTTTGATGGAGAATATTTCACAAGTGCTCAAAAAAGAAGCCCAGGAATGGTTTCAACTTTAAGTAACTGTAATTCATTAATAGCATTAGATGAAAATGTATCAAATCTTAAAAAAGAATCTTTAGTTAAAGTACTACCAATTAATTGGAAATTTTTTACGAAAAATCAAAAGGAATTTTTAACGTATGAGTAACAACGTGACGAAAAAAGCAGTATGTATTCTAAGTGGAGGGATGGATTCTACTTTAGCATCATATATTGCAAAAAATGATGGTTATGAGATTATAGCTGTTCATTTTAACTATGGACAAAGAACTGAAAAAAGAGAACTAAAAGCATTTAGAGATGTTTGTGAAGATTTACAAATAAAAGAAAAATATGAGATTGATATTCCATTTTTTACACAGATTGGTGCAAGTGCATTGACTGATAAAACAATTGATATTCCTATTGGTGGAGTAGAAGCTGGAGTTCCTATTACATATGTACCATTTAGAAATGGTATTTTCTTATCAATTGCAACTGCAATTGCTGAAAAAGAAGAAGCTCAAGCACTTTTTATAGGTGTTGTTGAAGAAGATAGTTCAGGTTATCCTGACTGTTCTGATACATTCATTGATAAAATGACTGGCGCAATTAATGAAGGAACAAAAGAAACTACAAAACTTGAAATAAAAACACCTCTTGTTCATCTTATGAAAAGCCAAATTGTAAAAAAATCAGAAGAACTGAATGTACCATTAGAACATACATGGTCTTGTTATAAAGAAGAAGAAAAAGCTTGTGGAGTTTGTGATTCTTGTAGATTAAGACTAAATGGTTTTAAAGAAGCAAACTCAACTGACCCAATACCTTACAAAGAATAATTATGACTTGGAAAATATCTAAATCATTTGATTTTTGTTATGGACATAGAGTTTGGTCTCAAGAATTAAATCCTGATTTTTCTCTTGATTCATGTCTAAAATGTAGACACTTACATGGTCATCAAGGACAAGTAATTGTATATTTAGAATCATCTGAACTTAAGAATGGAATGGTGACAGATTTCAAACATCTAAATTGGTTTAAAGCTTTTTTAGATGATGTACTTGATCATAAATTTATTATTGATATAAATGACCCTCTTTTTGAAACATTACTTCCCCATTATAATAAAGATGAATTAATTGAATTTGAACAAGGTTATAAAATGGTTGATTTAACAAAAATTGAAAATGAACCTAATCATATAAGAGAGATGTATGAAGGATATATTTTAGTAAACTTCGTACCAACAAGTGAAAATCTTTCGGCATGGTTTTTAGAGATAGCTCAAGAAAAAATGAAACAAATTAATATAAAAGTTGCTAGTGTAGAGTTTGCAGAAACTCCAAAGAGTAAAAGCCACGTGTATGCTTGAAATAAATGAAATTTTTGGTCCAACAATTCAAGGAGAAGGTAAACTAATAGGTACACCTTCTATTTTTATTCGAGTTGGAAAATGTAATATGCGCTGTGTTGGTTTTAATGTTGAATATGAAACACCTAGTGGTATAAAAAAATGTTCTTGTGATTCCTATTATGCAGTTGATGTAGCTTTTAAAGATCAATGGCATACTATGAGTTCTAATGATATTATAAAAAAAGTAGAAGAATTAAAACCAAATTATAACCTTGATATTGTAATCACGGGAGGAGAACCTCTTTTATACTGGCAAAATAATGAATTTCAATCTTTATTAAAATACTATGTTGAAAATAATTATAAAGTTACTATAGAAACAAATGCTTCTTTAAATATTAATTTAAATGAAGAATATCAAAAAAAGATTCTATTTTCTATGAGTGTCAAACTTTCAAATTCTCTAGAGCCACTTAAAAAAAGAGTAAATATCAATACTCTAACTCAAATATTAAATCATACACAAGACTCGTATCTAAAGTTTGTCATAGACAAAGAGTTTAAAGAAAAAGCCCAAGAAGAAATATATGCAATTATAAAACAAATTCCAAAAGCAGAAGTATATCTTATGCCTATGGGAGACACTGCAAAAGAAATAAATGAAAATAGTGAAACTGTTATTGATATGGCTATAGAAAATGGGTTTAAATATTGTGACAGACTTCACATAAGAGTTTGGGACAACAAACGAGGCGTCTAAGCGTTTAATATAAAAAATTATCAACAATTGATATAATATGCGTCAAAATTAAAATTATAAAAAAATTACAAAGGATTTATATGGAATTTACAGGTTCAAATGTATTAGTTACTGGTGCAAGTAGAGGTATTGGTGCGGAAATTGCCAAAACATTAGCAGGATTTGGTTTAAAAGTTTGGATAAATTATAGAAGTGGAGCAGAAGCTGCTGAAAAAGTAAAAGAAGAAATTGAAGCTGCAGGTGGAAAAGCTGCAATTGTAAAAGCTGATGTAACTAAAGAAGACGAATTTACAGCTGCTATTAAAACAATAGTAGATGCTGATGGTGAAATTTCATATTTAGTAAATAATGCTGGTATTACAAGAGATAAATTAGCATTAAGAATGTCTGTACAAGATTTTAATGACGTAATTACAGCAAACTTAACATCTGCATTCATTGGATGTAAGGGTGCTTTAAAAGCTATGGGTAAAAAAAGATTTGGTTCAATTGTAAATATCTCTTCAATTGTTGGAGAAATGGGAAATCCAGGTCAAACAAATTATTCTGCTTCTAAAGGTGGATTAAATGCAATGACTAAATCATTCGCAAAAGAAGCTGCAGTTAGAGGTATTCGATACAATGCGGTAACACCAGGTTTTATTCAAACAGATATGACTGATGAATTAAAAGATGATGTAAAAGCAGAATATGAGAAGAATATTCCATTATCAAGATTTGGACAACCTAAAGAGATTGCCGATGCGGTAGCATTTTTACTAAGTAATCACTCTTCATATATTACTGGTGAAATTTTAAAAGTAAATGGTGGTTTATACGTTTAAAAAGATTTATTAAATCTTTTTGTGTTATAATTTTGAGATAATTTTATAAAAGGAAGTGAATATGGCATTATTAGATGATGTAAAAGAAGTAGTAGTAGAGCAACTAGATTGTGACGCAGCTGAAGTTAAAGAAGATTCTAAGTTTATTGAGGATTTAGGTGCAGATTCTTTAGACGTTGTTGAGTTAGTTATGGCGTTAGAAGAGAAATTTGATATCGAGATTCCAGATGAAGATGCAGAAGGTATTTTAACTGTTGCAGACGCTATGAAATACATCGAAGATAACGCGTAATTTTATACGCTTTATGATCGGAAGCCAGTATTTTATATACTGGCTTTTTTATTCTTTAAATTGTTGAGTTTTTTTATTTTATAAAAAATTGAATTATTTAAATATATATTTGGAGCATTTTTGATGAGAAGAGTTGTAATAACTGGTCTAGGAACAATTAATTCTGTAGGAAATAGTGTTGAAGAGTCATTTAAAGCTGTAGTAGCTGGAGAATGTGGAATCGATACAATTACTTTATTTGACGTAAGTGAATTCCCTGTAAAAATTGCAGGAGAAGTAAAAGATTTTGACCCTACAACAGTAATGGATAAAAAAGAAGTAAAAAAAGCTGATAGATTTATCCAATTAGGTATTAAAGCAGCACAAGAAGCTATGATAGATTGTGGTTTAGTAAATGCTGAAAATAAAAAAGTTGATGATAGTATTTCTGAAAGATTTGGTATTATTTCTGCATCAGGTATTGGTGGATTATCAACAATTGAAAAAAACTCTGTAGTATGTGAAAATAGAGGCCCAAAAAGAATTTCACCATTCTTTATTCCTTCATCACTAGTAAATATGCTAGGTGGATTTATTTCAATTGCCCATGGATTAAAAGGTCCAAGTTTATCACACGTTACAGCTTGTGCAGCTTCAACTCATGCATTAGCAGATGCTACAAAAACAATTATGTTAGATGGTGCAGATAGAATTTTAGTAGTTGGTGCTGAAAGTGCTGTTTGTAGTGCTGGTGTTGGTGGATTTGCTGCAATGAAAGCATTATCAACTAGAAACGATGATCCTAAAAAAGCTTCAAGACCATTTGATAAAGATAGAGATGGATTTGTTATGGGTGAAGGTTCAGGTGCACTTGTTGTAGAAGACTTAGAATCAGCGCAAGCAAGAGGTGCTAAAATTTACTGTGAAATCATTGGTTTTGGTGAATCAGGTGATGCTAATCACATTACAGCTCCAGTTATGGATGGACCATTAAGAGCTATGAAAGCAGCATTTAGAATGGCTGAAAATATTACTGGTGAATTACCAAAAATTGATTATGTTAACACTCATGGTACTTCTACTCCTGTAGGAGATGTAAATGAATCAAAAGCTATTACTGAACTATTTGGTGGCGTAGAAAACTGTCCTCCTGTAACATCTACAAAAGGACAAATTGGTCACTGCTTAGGAGCAGCTGGAGCTATTGAAGCTATTTTTGCAATCAAATCATTAAATGAAGGAATTATTCCTCCAACAATTAATATTGAGAATCAAGATGAAGAATGTCAATTAGATTATGTTCCTAATACTGCAAGAGAAATGGAACTTGATACTGTAATGAGTAATAACTTTGGATTTGGTGGAACAAATGGTTCTATTATTTTCAGAAAATTTAAAGATTAATAAGATTTAATTTAACAAAGGAACAATTTGGCAACTTATTTAGATTTTGAAGACAAGATAAAAAAATTAGAAGAAGATATTACAGTCGCAAAAACAAAATCAGATGAACATGCTGTTGAAATTTTAGAAAAAAAGCTAGAAAAAGAAGTTGAAAAAACATTTAAAAATTTAAGCGATTATCAAAAACTTCAACTTGCACGACATCCTGATAGACCATATGCAATGGATTATATTAGAGGGCTAATGACTGATGCCTACGAAATTCATGGTGATAGACACTTTAATGATGATAAGGCAATTGTTTGTTTCCTTGGATATATTGGTGAACAAAAAGTTATGGTTATTGGTGAACAAAAAGGTCGTGGTACTAAAAATAAACTAATGAGAAACTTTGGAATGCCTAGTCCTGAAGGATATAGAAAAGCTTTAAGAGCTGCTAGAATGGCAGAAAAGTTTAATATTCCTATTCTAATGTTAGTTGACACTCCAGGTGCATATCCAGGACTTGGAGCAGAAGAAAGAAATCAATCTGAAGCAATTGCAAAGAACTTATATGAATTCTCAGACTTTACAACTCCTACAGTTTCTGTTGTAATTGGAGAAGGTGGTTCAGGTGGAGCACTTGCAATTTCAGTTGCAGATAAACTTGCTATGATGAGATATTCTGTCTACGCTGTTATTTCTCCTGAAGGATGTTCTGCAATTTTATGGAATGATCCTACAAAAGTTGAAACAGCAGCAAATGCATTAAAAATTACTGCAGAATCTTTAAAAGAGTTAGAACTTGTTGATGATGTTATAAAAGAACCATTAATTGGTGCTCATAGAAAAAAAGATGAAGCAATTAAAGCTTTAGGTGATTATTTTTTAACTACAGTAGCAGAGTTGAAACAATTAACACCGGCACAAAGATATCAAATGAAATATGAAAAACTAATGAATTTAGGGAAATTTCAAGAAGATACAAAATAATAAGTTGTAGTTTAACTACAACTTATCTAACTAGTCGCCCTACTGGCTCTCCACCTATTAAATGAAAATGTAAATGATGAACTTCTTGTCCCCCATCATCCCCAATATTTGTAATTAATCTATAACCATTTTTTTTAACATCAACTTTTGATGAAACTTTTTGAATAAACTCTGTCATCCCTGCCATTATTTTTGGAGGAATTACATCAAAAGAATCATAATGTTCTTTTGGAATTATCAATACATGAACTTTTTTTGCAGGATTAATATCATTGAATGCCAAAAAATTCTCATCTTCTAAAACAGTTTGATTAGGTATTTCTCCATTAACAATTTTACAAAATATACACATGTAAACACCTTTATTTAGTTTGAAAAATATTATAACCAAACTCTAATAAAATTTTAAGTATAATCCCGAACAATATAGAAAACAACACATATCAGGAGAAACATAAAGTGAAAGAATGGCTTGACAAAATTAACGATGCTAATTCACTTGAAGTTTTAGAAAATCTAAGAATTGAAACTTTAGGTAAAAAAGGTATTATTACTGCACAATTTGCAAAAATGAAGGACATCCCAGGTCCAGAGAAAAAAGAATTTGCCGCAAATTTAAATAAACAAAAAGCAGAAATAACAGAAGCTCTTGAAGCTAAAAAAATAGTTTTAGAAAAAGAAGCTTTAGAAAAGAAATTAAAAGAAGAAAAAATTGATATCACAAGATTTAACAATGAAGCTACTTGTGGAGCAGTTCATCCAGTAACACTTACAATGGATAGAATTATTCAATATTTTCAAAACCTTAATTTTGCTGTTGAAGAAGGTCCTCTAGTTGAAGATGACTTCCATAACTTTGAAGCACTTAATCTTCCAAAATATCATCCTGCACGTGATATGCAAGATACTTTTTACAATAAAGATTATACGCTTTTAAGAACACATACTTCTCCTGTACAAATTAGAACAATGTTAGGTCAAGATAAAGATACACCAATTAGAATGATTGCACCAGGTACAGTATTTAGAAGAGATTTTGATTTAACTCATACTCCAATGTTTCACCAAATTGAAGCATTAGTTGTAGATGATGCAGATAAGATTTCATTTGCAAATTTAAAACATGTATTAGTTGAATTTTTACACCATATGTTTGGGGATGTTGAAGTAAGATTTAGACCTTCATTCTTCCCTTTTACAGAACCATCTGCTGAAGTTGATATTTCATGTGTATTTTGTAAAGGTGACGGGTGTAGAGTTTGTTCACACACAGGATGGCTTGAAGTTCTAGGATGTGGAGTTGTTGATGAAAATGTATTTAAAGCAGTTGGATACGAAAATAAATCAGGATATGCTTTTGGTTTAGGTGTTGAAAGATTTGCCATGTTAATACATAACATTGGAGATTTAAGATCTCTATTTGAAAGTGATTTAAGATTATTAGGACAGTTTAAATGATAGTTACAAGATCGTGGTTACAAGAATATATAGATATATCAAGTATATCTACAGATAGTATCTGTAAAACGTTAAACTCTATTGGATTAGAAGTTGATAGTTTAGAAGAACAAAGAATTGTTTCAGGTGTTGTAGTTGGAAAAGTTTTAGAAAAAGAAAAACATCCAGATGCTGATAAATTAAATATTTGCCAAGTTGATATTGGATCAGAAACTGTTCAAATTGTATGTGGTGCAAAAAATGTAGATGCCGGTCAATATGTTCCAGTGGCAACTGTGGGTTGTAATCTTAGTGCAGATTTTAAAATTAAAGCAGCAAAACTAAGAGGTGTAGAATCAAATGGAATGATTTGTTCTTCAACAGAAATTGGTCTTGCAAAATTAAATGATGGAATATTAGAGCTTGATGAATCAATTGGTGAATTAACAATTGGAAAAGAATTATCTCAATTACCATTATTAAATGATGATATTATTGAAATTGAATTAACTGCTAATAGAGGTGATTGTTTAAGTATCAACGGAGTAGCGAGAGAACTTTCAGCATTTTATTCAATTCCTTTTAAAGAACAAGATAACGCTATTATTCATAATGATTTAGGAATAGGTCAAATATTAGAAGTAGAAAGTTCAAATGATATTGATAGTAAATATATTTATACTGTTGCAAATACAAGCGACTTCATACTACCTTTAGTAAATAAACTAAGAGTTGGAGTAATTGATAAATTTAAAGAAAATGACTTAAATGATGTAATTACGTATGTTTCTCATTCAACTGGTGTAATTATTAATGCATATGCTAAAAAAGATGCACAAAATATAAATGGAATTGCTACTATTCACATCCAAAAAGATAAACAAGGGTTTGATGTAGTATCAGGAAATGAAAGCCTAAGTACAGTTTGTATTGAACATTCAGATATTAATATTGATACTGAAGGTGAGTATATCATTGAAGCTACATATATAAATCCAGAAATATTATCTAAAAAAGTTTTTGAAACAAAAAGAAAAACTGGTGATGTATATTATAACTCATCAAGAGGAAGTGAGCCATATATTGAAAATGGAATGAAATCATTCTGTTCATTAATTTCTAATAATGGCGCAAGAATTTATAATGGTAATGAATCTTATACAGATTATAATGAAAAAATCACATTAGATGTTAGTGTAAATAAAATCAATTCAATTATTGGTCAAAAAATAGAAAAAGTAACAATTGAAAAGATTCTAAATTCATTAGATTTTGAAGTTAAAGATGGGGCAAATGGAGTTTTATCTATTCAGATTCCTTTATTTAGACATGATATAAAAAACATTGCTGATGTTACAGAAGAAGTTGTAAGAATTATTGGAATTGATAATATCCAAGCTAAACCACTTGCAATAGATGAAGTAAATAGAATTAATCAGACATCTCACAACTTAGTAAAGAAAAATAAATTAAGAGCAAAAGCTATAGAAAATGGTTTCTTTGAAACATTAACTTATGTATTTGCTTCTAGAGATACTTTAAAAAAATACTCTCTTCCTGTAGTTAAAGATAATTTAGATATTTTAAATCCTATAGTTAAAGAATTAGATACATTTAGAACAACTATTTTAGTAAATCTAGTTGAGGCCTGTGCAAATAATTCAAAATCAGGATTTAAGTCTATTTCATTTTTTGAAATAGGAAAAATATTTGATACTAATAGAGGTGAGAGTACAAAAATCTCATTTATTTTTAGTGGAGAAAAAGAAGTTGAATCGATTTCAAATTCTGGGAAACCTGCAAATATTGACTTTTTTGAATTTGCAACAAAAGTTTTAAATACTGTTGGAAAATTTGATTTAGAACC
>OJIJ01000163.1_pt1 | contig 10548 bp, 11 predicted proteins | sample 1595891 | NCBI WGS metagenome assembly OJIJ01 (sample SAMN05416853, study PRJEB24817) | seawater metagenome | isolation source: Sea water | place: Canada:Atlantic | collected 2013-11 | reverse complement strand
ACGAGATCCTCTCTGGTCTCGTGGGCTCGGAGATGTGTATAAGAGACAGCTTATATACTTAATAAATGAAAATTAACCTATTTAATTAAGTTTATATAAACTAAATTTGATATAATCAACAAAAAATATTAAATTAATAGGATTTCAGATGAGAGATTGGTTAGACACTCATAAAAATGATGAAGTAAGAACTCAGATGTATTATGCCAAAAGAGGCATTATTACACCAGATATGGAATATGTAGCAAAAGTTGAAAAAATTGATCCAGAGTTAGTTAGAAGTGAGATTGAAAGAGGAAGATTAATTATTCCTGCGAATGTAAATCATAAACATTTAACTCCTATGGCAATTGGAATCGCATCTTCTTGTAAAATCAATGCAAATATTGGTTCATCTGCTTTAGCTTCAGATATCGATGGTGAAATTGAAAAAGTTGATGTATGTTTAAAATATGGTGCTGATACTATTATGGATTTAAGTACAGGTGGTGACTTAGATTCAATTAGAAGTGCAGTAATTGAACATTCAACTGTACCAATTGGAACAGTTCCAATTTATCAAATTTTACATGATTGTAAAGATAAGATTGAAGATTTATCAATTGATGTTATGTTAAAAGTTTTAGAAAAACAAGCACTACAAGGTGTTTCATACTTTACAATTCATGCAGGATTTTTACTTGAATTTATGCCTCATGTTGCAAAAAGAAAAATGGGAATAGTTTCAAGAGGTGGTTCTTTAATGGCAGCTTGGATGATGCATTATCATAAAGAAAACCCATTTTACGAAGTATTCGATGATATCTTAGACATTTGTAGAAGACATGATGTATCTTTATCTTTAGGTGATTCATTAAGACCAGGTTGTTTAGCTGATGCATCTGATGAAGCACAATTAAGTGAACTTAAAATTTTAGGTGACTTAACTTTAAGAGCTTGGGAAAAAGATGTTCAAGTAATGATTGAAGGGCCAGGACATGTACCTTTAAATCAAATTGAAAGAAATATGAAGCTTGAAAGAGAATATTGTCACGAAGCACCTTTCTATATCTTAGGACCTTTAACAACTGATATTGCTGCTGGATATGATCACATTTCTTCTGCAATTGGTGCAGCTGTTGGTGGATGGCATGGAGCTTCTATGTTATGTTATGTTACACCAAAAGAGCATTTAGGTTTGCCTAATGCTGCTGATGTTAGAGAAGGTATTATTGCTTATAAAATTGCTGCCCATTCTGCTGATATAGCTCGTGGTAGAAAAGACGCAAGAAATATTGATGATGAAATGTCTGATGCAAGATATGGTTTTGATTGGAACAGACAATTTGAACTTTGTTTAGATCCAGAAAGAGCAAAAGAGTATCATGATGAAACTCTTCCTCAAGATGTATTTAAAGAAGCTGAGTTTTGTTCTATGTGTGGACCAAAATTTTGTTCATATAAAATTACACAGAAAATTGTAGCTGATCATGGTGAGGCTATGAAAACTGCTGGTTAATCAAAATATAGATAATTGAAAAGGTCAAGGAAACTTGGCCTTTTTTTATAAATAGAATATTTTGGTAAAATATTCTTTACCAAAAGTTACAATTAAAAAAGAAAAAATCTTTTTTTAATAGTTAAATGGTTTAATTAAGACAAAAATTATCCTATTTAAATTATAATACAAAAAAATTAATAAATATAAGGAAATATAATATGGCAAGTGTAGCTGATATTAAAGAAGAATTAGGAAAAGTTCTATATCCTGGTTTTCAAAAATCAATTGTTGAATTTGGTTTTGTAAAAGATGTTGAATTAATTGATGATGAAAGTTGTGTAATCACATTAGATATCACATCAAGTTCAGCAGACGTTGCATCTCAATTACAAAAAGATATCTCTTCAACTCTAGAAAAAATTGGTATTTTTACTGCAACTTTAAATCTAAAAAAACCAGAAGAACAAAAACAACAAAGTAATAGCGTAAGTGGTAGTAATATTGCACCACAAATTAAAAACTTTGTAATGGTATCATCTGGAAAAGGTGGGGTTGGAAAATCAACTACTACTGTAAACTTAGCAATTGCAGCTGCAATGCAAGGTAAAAAAGTTGGTATCTTAGATGCAGATATTTATGGTCCAAATATTCCTCGTATGATGGGTTTACAAGGTCAAGAAGTAGCTGTTGTTGGAAATAAAGCTAAACCTTTTGATGCTTATGGTGTTGCTGTAATGTCTATGGGTTCTTTAATGGAAGAAGGTCAAGCTCTTATTTGGAGAGGGGCTATGATTATGAAAGCCATTCAACAATTATTAAGAGATATTCTATGGGAAGAATTAGATATCTTATTTATTGATATGCCTCCTGGAACTGGTGATGCTCAATTAACTTTAGCACAAAGTGTTCCTGTAACATGTGGTGTTAATGTTACAACGCCACAACATGTTGCTCTTGATGATTCAAGAAGATCTTTAGACATGTTTGCAAAACTTCATATTCCTATTGGTGGAATTGTTGAAAATATGAGTGGATTTATTTGTCCATCTTGTGAAACTGAATCTGATATTTTTGGAATGGGAACTTGTGAAGCTTTAGCTGATCAATATAATACTCAAGTATTAGGAAACTTACCAATTGAACCTGCTATTAGAGAAGGTGGAGATTCTGGTAAACCTATTGTTTATTGTCAACCTGAATCTATATCTGCAAAAAGATATATGATGGCTGCGACAAAACTTTTATCTTTTGTTGATGAAGTAAGTGAAAAAGCAGAAAATGCTTCAATTCAACCAACTACACCTCCTGGTGTATCTGCTTGTTCTACTTCAGCCGCTGCAGGTGCAGCACCACAACCTGAAAAGAAAGAAAGTCATTCTGGATGTGGTTGTAACCACTAAATAAAAAGAGGGAACCCCTCCTTTTATAAATGATTTAAAAACAATTTCTTCTCTTGTCTCCTTTATGGAGACAGGTTACTTGAAATTGTTAGAATGAATATTGAATGTTAAGTCTACCAATAGTAGCAGTCTCAGAACCATCTTTATCTAACTCACCAAATCTTAAATAACCTTTAAAGTTAGAACTCATTTTATACGAAGCTTGTAAATAAGTTTCTGTTTGATCCACTGAAGATGAATTATCTCCTGCATCTAAATCACTATACTTTAATGCAAGGTTTAATTTTTCAGTAACTTGTGCATTTATTGATGCATAAACTGTCGATGCATCTGAGATACCTGTTAATGTTACTCTCCAGTGTTCATCAAAACCTACATCAGCGCCATCATCAAGACCAACAACTCCTCCATCTTTATGTGTTTGACCATAGGCTAAGAATGCCCCATAGATTCCAGTACTTGCCTTAACTCCAACTTTCCATAAAGAGTTCTTTTTATCAGAATCATCTAAATCTAATTCTGAATATCTTGCAAAAGCACTAAGTTTTACATCTGAAATATTACCTGATGTATTTAATCCCAATGTATATGCATCAAAAATATCGACTGAATCTGCATAATGAGCATCCAAGTTTACACCTGCAATTGATGTTTTAACACCTACGTGAATTAAATCAGCACCTTCATTTCCAGCATATAAAGAAGTTGCATTACCCGAAGTTGCGAAGTTCGTTTGGTTAAAGTATGCAGCTGTAAATGTTGTATCACCTATAGAAGTAGTAGCAGCAATACCTGTACCTACTTGTTCATCACCAATTGAAGATCGTGTGATTGTAAAAGGTGAAGAAATAGCTTGCTTCCCTAAAGTAATTGCTGTGTTAGCTAACCCTGTGTATGTGAAGTTTACTTCAGTAAGTTGAATATCAATATTCTTATCTGCAGAAGTAGATGTATTTAAACTAATAGGATCTGTTGTTCCATCACCTGCAATAAATCTTGAATTAAATGTTACATCATTATTTATTTTAGATTTTAAAGATGTTGCCAATTTATAGTAATTTGTTGTTGAAGTTGATGGCTCGTAATCGTTATATCTGTAAACAACAGTACCTGAGACTTCTACATTTTTGATAGCACTTGCTAAATCTTGCGCATTTGCAACTGAAATTCCACTTGCTGCTATTGCAGCGATTAAACTTAATTTTAAAGTTTTCATTAATTATCCTTTTTGAATTGCAAAATTCTAGAAGAAATTAATGTAAGAAAAATCAAACAAATAAAATATTTTGAAATCTTCTATTTTTAGAATTTATTAAAAAATAAAATGAACTCTAAACTCTATATAATTGAGATATATGATATTAAATAACATATACTTATTTTAAAATATAAGTAAAACTTATTTAATTTAGCATTAAATAAAGAGTTTTGGAATATAATTAGTATGAATGAAAGTTTTGTAATGTTAGCTTCAAGCTATATTACATAAATATAAAAGGAGGATGTTATGTTTTTAACAGAGATTTTTATATTTACACTTCTAGGATTAGTAGCCTTTATGGCCTTAAGTTATATAGTTAAACACTATATTAGGGTAAAGGCAAAAAAAAGAGGTAGAGCGTAAGCTCAAGCTCTTTTTTTTGTTATGATTTAGAAACTATATTGAATATGAAGTCTACCCATTGTAGCATTATCTTGATTATCAATTTTCAACTCACCAAATCTAACATATGTTGTTAAATTTGAACTCATTTTATATAAAGCTTGTAAGTATAATTCACTTTTATCAACTGTTCCTGATTCCTCTCCTGCATCTAAATCACTATATTTAAGTGCTAAGTTAAGTTTTGGAGTAATTTGTACATCAACATCTGCAAATAACATAGAAGAATCAGCATTGTTACTTAATGCTAATCTCCAATGTTCATCAAATCCAGAAGTAGATGACCCATCTATACCAACACTTCCTCCATCTTCATCTGTTTCACCATAAGCAACAAAAGCTCCAAAAATATCTTTATTTACTTTTATTCCTGCTTTCCATAAACTATTATCAATATTTGATACTTCTTCACTCAATGAAGAATATCTAGCAAATGTTTTAAATTTAAAATCATTGATAGAATTTGAATAATCAATACCCATTGTATATGCATCAAGAACATCAGTTGCTTTTGCATAATGTGCATCAACATTGAAGTTATTAAGTGATAAATATGCTCCCACTGTCATAAAATCAGCACCTTCATATCCTGTAAATAATGATTGGATACTTCCTGATGTATTAAAATTTGTTTGATTGTAGTACGCTGCAGTTAAACTAAGAGGACCAAAAGATGTCATAGCACTTAATCCTGTACCTGTTTGTTCATCTCCCATGGCATCTCTTGATTTAGTGAAAGGTGAAACTATACCATGCTTACCAATTGTAATAGATGTATTATTTAACCCTGTATATATAAAACTTGCTTCTGATAATACAATATCAAGATTTGTATCTGCATCAGTTGAAGTATTAAATACTTTTGGAGCTGTATTATTACCTATTAGAAACCTTGAGTTAAAAATCACATCTTCATTGATTTTTGATTTAATAGATGTAGCAATTTTATAATTATTTTGCGTAGAACCTGATGGTTCATAATCATTATATCTGTATGCGACAGTACCAGATATATCTACATTCTTGATTGCATCAGTTAAATTCTGTGCGCTTAAACTTGTGAAACCACAAACTGCCATACTGGCAATTAAACCTAATTTTATAATTTTCATTTGTATTCTCCTGTTAAAAAATTAGAAATATTATAAAAAGATTTAATAGGAAAAAAAGATAGAAAAAGTGTAGAAAATATGTAGTTTGTAAATAAATCAGAAGAAGAGGTGAGTAGAGTTACTCACTTCTTGAATTTTTTTCTTCTATTCCTGAAAGTCCAAATCTTCTAGCTAATTCTTGTTTAACTCTATCTGGATTAATATTTTTTGATGCCATTGCTACAAGCATGTGATAAATAACATCTGCTGCTTCATAGACAATTTCTTCTTCATCATTATCTTTTACTGCAAATGTAAACTCTCCCGCTTCTTCAACAATCTTTTTGAGCATAGAGTTCTCTTTGCCATTTAAAAGTTTTGCAGTGTAAGATTTTTCTGGGTCATCATTTTTTCTAGATTCAATTACATGATAAAGGTTATCTATAACTCCGTATGCTGAAGTAGTATTTACTTCTACATCAAGTTTAGTTTCATTATTTTCTAAATCAGTAAAAAAACAAGATCTTCTACCTGTATGACATGCAACACCTATTTGTTCTACTTTTAATAAAATCGTATCATTATCACAATCAATCATAATATTTTTTACATGTTGAAGATGTCCAGAGCTTTCACCCTTTTTCCAAATTCTTTGTTTACTTCTACTAAAGTAGTGAGCTTGTTTTGTACTAAGTGTCAAAGAAACAGCTTCTTTATCCATGTATGCTAGCATTAAAACTTCATTTGTAGTTGAGTCTTGAGTTACAACGGGTATTAATCCGTCCATTTTTTCCCAGTCGATTTTTTCTATTTGGTCCATTTTTTTACCTTAAAATTTTGTTCCTAGATTAAGTTTTACACCATCAACAGATTTTGTAGATTTATTAAAATCCACATCACTATCAATTGTAATATCACCGTCTTTTTTTATAGGTGATATTTCTTTTTTTTGTACAGGTTCTAAAAGATTTGATTTCTTTTTGTAATCCTCTTTAGTTTTATGTGGCAATACTTTTATATTTTCATCAACTATTTTGATATCAGTATTAGTTAAATCAATTGTATTATTTGCAAATAAAGAAAGTGAAAAAAGAAGAATTATTGTTAGAGTTTTTTTTATCATAATATTATAAAAAGAAGAGAGTAGAAAAATCTACTCTTTATTCTTTTATTGATTTATAGACGCATCTCTAGATGTGTTTTTTGTATCAACCCAAATATTTGGAGTTGAACCACCAGGAGTTAAGAAAATCTTTGCATCTTTATTTGTTTTAAGTGCTTCATTAAATTTCCCTTGAACTTCAATTTGTTGCATCTTAAGTAAGTTTGGAGTTAAAGATTTTGCTATAGCCATATTCGCAGCCGCTTGTGCTTTTGCTTCAATTGTTACAGCATCTGCTCTACCTTTTGCTTCAATTCTGTTTGCTTGTGCATCACCAATAGCTTTTGCAGCTCTTTTTTCAGCTTCTTGTTTTGTTCTTAAAACTTCGTATTTAACTCTTTCAGATTCTTGATTAGCAATTTGAACTCTCTCAATTTGATCTTTAATTTTTTGAGGTAAAACGATTTCTCTCAATTGAACAGATAAAAGTGCAACAGGAGTACCTGGTAATGCATCAATATTAGCTCTTACACCATTTTCAATTTTAACTGCGATTTCATTTCTTTTTGTAGGTAAATCTTCTGCAGTGTATACTCCAACAACATTTCTTACAATATCTCTAACAACTGGGTTGATAATTTTATCTTCCCAAGAAAATCCCCAGTTTGCAATAGTAGTTGGAGCACCATCTGCAGTTAATCTATATTGAACAGTAAGCTCAATAGAAACTGGTAATCCTCTAGCATCTAAAATAGAAATTGCTGGGTTAATTTTAATTCCAGAATCAAAACCACTCATTTCTTCTATTGATTTATAATTCATTAATCGAACTTTAGTATCAACTACTTCAACTGATTGGTATCCAGGTATAATAATGTGAAAACCAGGTCTTAAAGGTTCTTCGTTATACTTACCTAAAGTCTTTTTTATTCCCACATAACCAGATTCAATTGTTAAAAATGGTTTTGAAATAAATAAAACTGCAACTACTGCAATAATTACATATACAAATCCCGCTTTTTTCCCAAGGTTTTTGAAAAATTCTGGTGGCTCAAAAGGTGGTTGAAAGTTTCCTCCACCTCCATTTCCATTGTTTGAACCGCCACCATCTTTGTTTTGTTGTTGTCTATTCTTAAAATAATCGTTATCTATTGGCATAATTTTTTCCCTTAATTTTTTTAGTTAATATACGTTAAATCTTTTAAATATTTATCATTTTTTCCAGCTACTACATCAAAATAAGCTGACTGTAAAACTTCTGTTATTGGACCACGCTCACCAGCTCCAATTATTCTAGCATCGATATCTCTAATAGGAGTTACTTCAACAGCAGTTCCTGTGAAGAATGCTTCATCAGCAATATATACTTCTTCTCTTGTAAGTCTTCTTCTAATAACTGTATAACCTAAGTCTTCAGCTAATTCAATTACAGTTGCTTGAGTAATTGATTCAAGTGAGTTATCATTTGGTGGAGTAATAATTACACCATCTCTAACAATAAAGAAACAAGCACCTGAAGCTTCTGCAATATAACCTTGATCATCTCTTAAAAGTGCTTCATCATATCCACATTCTACTGCTTCACCCTTAGCCATTTGAGAATTTAAATAATTTGCAACTGCTTTTGCTTTTCCCATACCGGAAGTATTAGAGTTTCTAGTCATTGATGCAATTTTTACTCGTACACCTTTTCTAAGACCTTCTTCTCCTAAATATGCTCCCCATTCCCATGCAGAAATAGAAACTTTTACAGGAGCTTCTTTATGGTAAAGTCCCATAACACCATAACCTAAATAAACAAGAGGTCTTATATACGCACCCTCTGTTAATTCATTTTTTTGTAATAATTCAACTTGTGCTTTATTTAATTCATCTTCAGTAAAAGGAACATCAATAAGCGTCATCTTAGCAGAGTTGAAAAGTCTTTTTGTATGCTCTTTTAATTTGAAAATTGCACATCTTCCATCATGGGTCTTATAAGCTTTAGTACCTTCAATAGCACCATTACCATAATGTAATGTGTGGCTTAACACGTGAACTTTTGCATCGTGCCAACCTACAAATTCCCCATCCATCCAGATGTATTTTGCTTCAGTCATTTATAATATCCTACAATAAATTTTTAGGTAATAGTGTATCGAAGATTTTATTAAATTTAAGTGAGATAGAAATGTTAGATTAAAATTAAATAAGTTTTTTTATTAAAAGCAAAAATGCTATTCTAAAATTACTTTTTTGTTGTAAAATTAATTATAAAATAAAAATGAGGTGAATACATGGAACAGCAAGAGTTTTGGAATAAAAAATTTTCAAGAGATGGTTATCTATATGGAAAAAAGCCAAATACTTTTATTGAATCGTGTGCTGGAAACTTTAAAAAAGCTCATAGGTTTTTATGTCTAGGTGAAGGTGAAGGAAGAAATGCAATTTACTTTGCTAAAAGAGGGTTTGAAGTTGCAGCTATTGATGCTTCTGATATTGCATTAAAGAAGCTTGAAACTTTTGCAAAAGAAGAAGAAACTTATGTTAAAACAAGATGTGTTGATTTAAATGAATGGATACCTAAAAAGAAATATGGTTCAATTATAGCTTCATATTTACATATGTATAAAAAAGATAGAGAAGCCCTTTTTGAGAAAATAGATTCATGTCTAAAAGAGGGTGGTTTTTTTATAGGTGAATTTTTCTCAGTAAATCAATTAAACTATGAAAGTGGTGGACCAAAAGATATAGATTTATTATATACAGTTGATGATTTTGAGAACTTTTTCCCTAACTGTAGAAAACATAAAGTTGAAGAAGTGGAAATAGAACTTGATGAAGGGAAAGGCCATCGTGGGAAAGCTAGCGTTATAAGGGTTATTATACAAAAGAATTAGTCTACTTATATCTAACCGGAACTCTAAATTCAATGTCAAATTTATCTTCATCATTTAAATAGTTATTCTGATGATATAGCACATGGGCTGAACTACTTAAGGCTTCAAAGTCACTACTTGGTAACCACTGATGATATATCTTTTTATATAAAGTTAGAGCATCTTCACAAATACCTTGATATCTAATCGTAGCGTAAAGTCCACCTTCAATTGAACAAATACCCATATCTCCCTTTGGTAGAATCTTTTTGTCTTTCATTTGTACGCAGGCAATATATCTGTAATCTTCGATAGCTGTGATATTTGGATTACTATGATAAAATGCCATCATTGTCGGTTCTTTAATATCATAGTCTTCTTCTAAGACATAAATAAGCTTCTGCCACATATTTTTGATTGTTTTAGTATAACCTTGATGTCTTATATATGCGATATTTATTTCATCTAACTTTTTTATCTCAATTTTTGAGAAATCTACATCTTTCTCTCTTAACTCATAATCTTTTGGTTCATACTCTTTAAATTGCCCTTTTCTCCAATTATTAGGCGTGCAATTGTAATATTTTTTAAACTCATTTGAAAATGTTGCTGAAGATTTAAAACCACATGAATATGCTATATCTGTAATTGTTGATTGAGGATTAAATATAAGTAAATTTGCAGCCCAACTAAGTCTAGATTCTTTGATATAAGATAAAACGCTTTTGTTGGTAACTTCTTTAAATATTCTCTGAAAATGGAAAGGTGAATATGAAGACACTTTTGCTAAGTCTTCAATTGAAAGTTTTTGTGATAAATGTTTAAATATATGATATAAAACTTCATTTATTCTTTCTCTGTGGTCGTTATGGGTACTTTTTTTCATAAATGATAATAACACATTTTCTGTCTCTTATACACATCTGACGCTGCCGACGAAGAGGATAGTGTAGA
>OJIJ01000162.1_pt1 | contig 10595 bp, 10 predicted proteins | sample 1595891 | NCBI WGS metagenome assembly OJIJ01 (sample SAMN05416853, study PRJEB24817) | seawater metagenome | isolation source: Sea water | place: Canada:Atlantic | collected 2013-11 | reverse complement strand
TCTACACTATCCTCTTCGTCGGCAGCGTCAGATGTGTATAAGAGACAGGTGCTATATCAGGAAAAGGGCCTATGGCTGGAAACAACGTAAGTCACGCAAAAAATAGAACTAAAAGAAGATTTTTACCAAACTTAAGAACTGTTAGAGTTACTTTAGAAGATGGTACTACAAAGAAAATCAGAATTTGTGCTAAAGAGTTAAGAACTCTTAAAAAACACTCATAGAAGGCGCTTAGAAAAGTGCTTTCATGAGCATCTTTAGAAGAGTAAAGAAAGCTCTAGGCTGGGAGATACGTACAGCCAAACCAGAATATGATTTAAATCCAATCATATACTCGCAACTTAAACCATTTAGGTTACCATTAGTTCTTGTTCAAGTTATTATGATCATTGGAACAATGGGTTATATTCTAATCGATGACTTCCCAATATTAGATGCAATTTACCAAACAGGTATTACTTTTACTACTGTTGGATTTGGAGAAATTGCTCCTATATCACCAGCAGGAAGATTTTTTACAGTAACACTTATTATATTTGGGTTCGCATTATTTACCCTTTCAACTGCTGTACTTATTGAAGCAGTTATTAAAGGTAGACTATTTGAACTTTATAAGGAAAGAAATATGCTTTATAAGATAGCAAGACTTAGACAACATTTTGTAATTTTTTATCACAATGAATATACAGCTCAATTAGCTAAACAGTTTAATGATAATCATATTCCCTTTGTTGTAGTTGATCCAAGTGAAGACATGGAAGAAATTGCAAAAGAGCATAATTATCCATATTTTGTAAAAGAAGAACCTTATAAAGAATTAGCATTTTTAAAATCTCATTTATCTTCAGCAAAGGGTGCAATTTCATTATCAAAAAATATTTCAGACAATATTACTTTAATTGCATCGGTAAGACTTTATGAAAAAGAATTAGGACGAAGTCCTTTTTTAATTATTTCTAATGCTGAGACACAAAATGAAAAAATTAGACTACAAAAACTTGGAGCTGATAAAGTTGTTGCAACTCCCTCTTTAATGGCAAAAAGAGTTTCAGCAATGGCAATTAGACCAGATATGGAAAATGTACTTGATGAGTTTTTATACAAACCAGATACTCCAATTGATATGGAAGAAGCTTTTGTAGGAGAAGACTCTTGGACAGTAAATAGAGAAATAAAAGATTTACATTTAAGAGATAGAATGAAGGTTTCTGTGATAGGGATAACTCCTAAAAAAGGAAAGTTTATTCAAATGCCAAAAGGTACAGCAGTAATTACACCAGGATGTAAACTATTATTAGTAGGGAATCAAAAAGGTATATCAAAATCAAAAAGGATTATCTCTTTAACAGAGAAACCAGACGATTTATAAGAGTAACTCGTTACTCTCTTTAGAATTTCTCAAAGAGAGTGCAAGCACAAGGCTTCTTTAGAGATGGCTTTGCCATTTCGAGAAAAGAAGTTATAAAATAAAAGGTCCCTTTAAAATGGGACATTTTTAAGGACAATATTTAAATGTTTACAATTTTACCAATTAAAGGGTTTATCGACCAAATTGATGGTTTTTACTGTGATGGTATTCATGCAGGCTTAAAACCAAATGGCAATAAAGACATGGGATTTATTTATAGTGATGTTTTATGTGATGTTGAAGCCGTATTTACATTAAACAAATTTCAAGCAGCACCACTAAAGCATTATCAAATGTATGATAAAAATTTTCAATCAAATTTTATTTTAATTAATTCAAAAAATGCAAATGCAATGACAGGTCAAAAAGGTATTGATGATATTAATACACTTTTTTCTTCATTAAAGTATGAAACTACAAACCCAATCATGAGTAGTACGGGTGTAATTGGAAATCCTTTACCATTAGAAAAATTAATTGATGGTGCAAATAGTTTTAATTTAAGTGCTAAAAGTGGTGAGAGCTTGTCAAAAGCAATTATGACAACTGATGCATATGCTAAGACATCAATGTATGAAGTAAAACTTGAAGATGGAAGCTCATTTAAAATAGGTTCTGTTGCAAAAGGTGCAGGAATGATAAATCCTAATCTTGCAACTATGCTTTGTTTTATTTGTACGGATGCAAATATTCCTAAAGATGATATGTTAGAGTTACTTGAATCAAATTCTCATACAACTTTCAATGCAATATCTGTAGATGGTGATACTTCTACTAATGATACAGTATTATTGATGGCTAACAAAAAATCAAATGCATATGATAAAGAAGCTTTTAAAGAAGCTTTACGATTAGTTATGCATGATATGGCAATGTTAATGGTTGCAGATGGAGAAGGTGCAAAAAAAGCTGTTGCCTTTGAAGTTATTGGTGCAGTATCAAATGAAGAAGCAGAGATTGCGGCTAAAGCTCTTTCAAATTCATTATTAGTAAAAACTGCACTTTATGGTGAAGACCCAAATTTTGGACGTATAGCTTCAACTATAGGTGCTAGTAGAATTACTTGTAATGAAAATACTCTTGTTATATCATATAATGATGTAGTCGTCTTTAATAAAGGTGAAATTTATTTTGACGAAGTTCAAGAGGCAAAAGCAAGTAGGGTACTTGAAAATGACAAGTATAAAGTTATTTGCGATATAGGTCTAGGTGATGGTAAATTTACTGCATACGGTTGTGACTTAGGTTATGAGTATGTAAAGATAAATGCAGATTATCGTACGTAATTTAAATATAAAAATTAGCTATGAGACAAGTGTTAATATTACAAAAAATTAAGTGAGTAATTGTTATAATTTAAATATAAATTTTATTAAGAGGAAAAGCCAATGTTTCACGAACATAGAGATATTATCACAGAGTTAAAACAAAAAGATGGACATTTTGTAAAAGTGTTTGAAAAACATAACGATTTAGATGAAGCAATTGCAGAAATGGAAAAAAACCATGCTGATCAATTTGAAGTTGAAGCTAAGAAAAAAGAAAAGTTAAAACTTAAAGATGAAGTTTATAACATCATTGTAAAATATAAAAAAGAGAACAATTTATAAAATTTATAATTGTTTTGAAAAAGGGATGAAAGTTTTTTAACTTTCATCCCTTTTTTTTTGCTTAAAATCACAACTCTAAGCCTTATACTAAGCCTTTTTTAGGTAAAATATCTAAATTTTATATATAAAGGCATTTTTTAATGGAAAACCTTTTCGAAAATCAAGATATTATTGATATAAACATTGAAGACAGTATTAAAGCTTCATATTTAGATTATTCTATGAGTGTTATTATAGGTAGAGCATTACCTGATTCAAGGGATGGTTTAAAACCAGTACACAGAAGAATTTTATATGCAATGCATGATTTAAATATGACTGCACGGGCACCATACAAAAAGTCAGCAAGAATTGTTGGAGATGTTATTGGTAAGTATCACCCACATGGAGATACTTCAGTTTATGATGCATTAGTAAGAATGGCACAGAGTTTCTCGATGCGAGAACCTTTAATTGACGGACAAGGAAACTTCGGTTCTGTTGATGGGGATAATGCAGCTGCAATGAGATATACAGAGTCAAGATTTACAAAGATTTCTGAAGATATTTTAAAAGATATTGATAAAGATACAGTTAACTTTACTCCAAACTATGATGATACATTGAGAGAACCTGCGGTTCTTCCAACAAGAGTTCCTACATTACTTATGAATGGTTCAGAAGGTATTGCCGTTGGTATGGCAACAAAAATTCCACCACATAACTTAGGTGAATTATTAGATGCTATTTTACATACAATTGATAATCCTGAAGCAACAGCAGATGAGTTAATGGAATTTATTCAAGGACCAGATTTCCCAACAGGTGGAACAATCTTTGGAAGACGTGGAATAATTGATGCATATAATACAGGTCGTGGTAGAGTTAAGATTAGAGCTAAACATCATATTGAAACTAAAGGTAAAAAAGAAGTAATCGTTTTAGATGAACTTCCATACCAAGTTAATAAATCAAGACTTATTGAACAAATTGCTAACTTAGCAAAAGACAAAGCTATTGAAGGAATTTCTGAAGTTAGAGATGAGTCTGATAGAGATGGTATTAGAGTTGTAATTGAGCTTAAAAAAGATGCGATGAGTGAAATTGTTATGAACAATCTTTATAAGTCAACTCCAATGGAAACTACATTTGGAATTATTCTTTTAGCAGTACATAATAAAGAACCAAAAGTATTTAAGCTACCTGAAATATTAACTGTTTTCTTATCACATAGAAAAACTGTAATTATTAGAAGAACAATTTTTGAATTAGAGAAAGCAAAAGCTAGAGCACACATCTTAGAAGGTTTAAAAATTGCCTTAGATAATATTGATGAAGTTGTTAAGATTATTAGAGCGTCTTCAAATGATGCTGAAGCTAAAGAAAGTTTGCAAAATAGATTTGGATTAAGTACTATCCAATCTCAAGCTATCCTTGATATGAGATTAGGAAGATTAACTGGTCTTCAAAGAGATAAATTAGAAGCTGAATACCAAGAGTTATTAGCACTTATTGCTGAACTTGAAGAGATTTTAAAATCTGAAGATAGATTAAATGAAATTATTAAAGAAGAATTATTAGAAATTAGAGAGAAGTATTCAACTCCAAGATTAACTGAAATTGAAGATTCTTATGATGAAATAGATATGGAAGACTTAATTCCAAATGAACCAATGGTAGTTACTATTACTCATAATGGATATGTAAAAAGAGTTCCAATTAAATCATATGAAAAACAAAGACGTGGTGGAAAAGGTAAAATTGCCGTAACCACACATGATGATGACTTTATTGAGAGATTCTTTGTATCTAATACACATGATACTTTAATGTTTGTTACAAATATGGGACAATTATACTGGTTGAAAGTATATAGAATTCCTGAAGGTTCAAGAGTTGCTAAAGGTAAAGCAGTTGTTAACTTAATCAATTTAAGAGCAGATGAAAAAATTATGGAAATTATTCCAACATCTGATTTTGATGATTCTAAATCTTTAGCATTCTTTACAAGAAATGGTATTGTAAAAAGAACATCTTTATCTCAGTTCTCAAATATTAGATCAAATGGTGTAAGAGCTATTGTTCTTGATGATGCTGATGAAATTGTAACAGCTAAGATTACTGATGCTTCGTCTCAGTTCTTAATGATATTTACAAGCTTAGGTCAATGTATTAGATTTGATATAGAAAAAACAAGAGATCAAGGTAGAAGTACTAGAGGTGTTAGAGGTATTAAATTTAAACATGACACAGACTTCGTAGTTGATGCTGATGTTATTACAGATGAAGAACAAGAGTTATTACCAATCTCTGAAAAAGGTATTGGAAAAAGAACAACTGTTTCTGAATATAGATTAACAAATAGAGCAGGTTCTGGTGTTATTTCAATGAAATTATCTAACAAAACTGGAAATGTAGTAGGTGAAGTTTTAGTTGATGAAACACAAGACTTAATGGCACTTACTTCTATTGGTAAAATGATTAGAGTTGACATGCAAACAATTAGAAAAGCTGGAAGAAATACTTCTGGTGTAATTATTGTAAATGTTGATAAAGGTGATAAAGTTGTATCTATTGCAAAATGTCCTAAAGAAGACGAAGAGATAGAACTTGATGAAAATGGAAATATAATAAGATATAACGAAGATGGTGAAGTTTTAGAGCATATACCTGCTGTGATTGAGAACAGTTCAGAAGAATCTGCTGTTCAAGAAACACCATCTTTAATTAATGATTCAGAAAATAAAGAGGAAGAGTAGAAGAATGAGAAAATTTAACGTTGCAGTTGTAGGTGCAACTGGTGCAGTTGGTGAAGAACTTTTTAGAGTAATGGAAGCATATGACTTTCCAATTAATAATTTAGTACCTCTTGCAAGTGCAAGAAGTGCTGGTGATAAAATTGAATTTGCAGGAAAAGAACACACAGTTTTAGAATTAACAGAAACAGTTTTTGAAGAAAATGAAGTTGATATTGCATTTTTTAGTGCAGGTGGTTCTATTTCTGAAAAATTTGCAAAATATGCAGTTGAGGGCGGGGCAGTAGTTATTGATAATACTAGCCATTTTAGAATGGACCCTACTATTCCTCTAGTTGTACCTGAAGTAAATCCAGAAGATATTGAATTATGGAAAGAATCAGGAATTATTGCTAATCCAAATTGTTCAACTATTCAAATGGTATTATCATTAAAACCACTTGATGAATTGTATGGAATTAAAAGAGTTGATGTTTCAACTTATCAAGCAGTTTCAGGAGCTGGAAAAGCTGGAATGGAAGAACTTGTAAAACAAATGCAAGGTATGTTAACTTTTACATTAGATGACTCTAAAATAGAAGCTTTTGCACATCAAATTGTAAATAACGTTATTCCTCAAATAGATGTTAAACAACCAAACTCTTTTACAAAAGAAGAGATGAAAATGGTACTTGAAACTCAAAAAATCTTACATAAAGAGATTCAAGTAGCTGCTACTTGTGTAAGAGTTCCAGTTTTAAGATCTCATAGTGAGTCTATTACTGTTACATTTGAAGATGATGTAGAAGTAGATGTAGATGAGGTTAGAGAATCATTAGAAAGATTTGAAAACGTAGAAGTAATTGATGATTTAGAAAATAATGCATATCCAATGCCAATTATTTCAACTGATACTGATACTACTTTTGTAGGAAGAATTAGAAAAGATATTTATGCTCCAAATATAGTACATTATTTTAATGTTGCAGACCAAGTAAGAGTTGGTGCGGCTACAAACTCTGTTCGAATTGCTCTAAAATGGATAGAGATGGAGAGTGATATTTAATGATAGAAAAGCTTTTTGAGAGCATAATGTGGAAAGCTAGGCTATTTATTATCCTAGCTGTTATATTTGGTCTAATAGGAGCTGTGATTTTGTTTGTTGTTGCTTCTGTTGATATTTTTGAAGTGTTATCTTATACAGTAAATGTATATACAAATGGATTACATCCAAAAGACTTTCATGAAGTTATTGTTAGTAAAATAATTGGTGCAGTTGATTTATACCTTATCGCAATAGTTATGTTAATTTTTGCATTTGGAATATATGAATTATTCATTTCAAAAATTGAAGCTGCGGAAGATCATGAAACAGGGATAAATATTCTTGCTATCAGTTCTTTAGACCAATTAAAAGATAAAATTGCAAAAGTTATTGTTATGGTATTAGTTGTTGGATTCTTTCAAAGAGTTCTACATACAGAATATAATAATGCTTTAGAAATGTTATATTTTGCAGTATCTATTATGGTACTTTCAATTGGACTTTTCTTTTTAGGAAAAGTCGGTAAAAAAGAAGAAAAAAAAGAGATTAAAGGTTAATAAAAAATGTCAAAAATATTTGTAGATGCGTGTTTAAGAAAAGAGACTCCTTATACTCCTGTTTGGATGATGAGACAAGCAGGAAGATACTTACCTGAATATATGAAAGTAAGAGCGGAAGCTGGAAACTTTTTAAATCTTTGTCACAACCCAGAAAAGGCTTGTGAAGTTACTATTCAACCACTTGATATAGTTGGTGTTGATGCAGCGATTTTATTCTCTGATATTCTTGTTATTCCACATGAAATGGGAATGCATTTAGAGTTTGTTACAGGAGAAGGTCCTTTATTTAGAGACCCAATTAAAAATGAAGAAGAAGTAGATGCTTTACTTGGTGGAGAAGCTGCTGCTGATAAATTAACTTACGTATATGAAACAATTAAGCTTTTAAAAGAGAAATTACCTGAGGATAAAGCACTTATTGGATTTACTGGTGCTCCGTGGACACTTGCTACATATATGATTGAAGGTCAAGGAACGAAAACATATAACATTTGTAAGAAAATGATGTATTCAAATCCTGATCTTTTACATAAGATTCTTAGAAAAGTAACAGATGTTGTTAAATTCTATATGATTAAACAAATTGAAGCAGGTGCTGATGTTGTTCAAATATTTGATTCTTGGGCAGCAGCCATTGAGCCAGGAAGATATGATGAATTCTCATGGAAGTATATGGTAGAAATTGCTGAATATATAAAAGAAAGATACCCAGATATTCCAGTAATTATGTTCCCTAAAGGTGTTTCTGCCTTTATCAATATGGGTGGAGTTTATGGAAACTTTGATGTATTTGGTGTAGATTGGGGAACTCCAATGTCTATGGCAAAAGCAAAACTTGGAGATAAATATGTTCTTCAAGGAAATATGGAACCTTGTAGATTATACTCAAAAGAAGAGACTACTAAATGTGTAGAAAAAATTCAAGAAACAATGCAAGGTGAAGGTCATATCTTTAACCTAGGTCATGGTATTTTACCAGATGTTCCAGTTGAAAATGCAATACATTTTGTATCTGAATGTAAAAGAGTTTCAAAAAAATAAATCTTAAATATTATAATAAGTAGGTTTTTACCTACTTATTTCTAAAAAGTAAATCATGTCATATTCGAATTCTATTATTTTTGGTCCAATTCCTTCACGAAGGTTTGGTATATCATTAGGTGTTGACCTATCTCCTTCTTCTAAACAGTGTAATTTTGATTGTCTATATTGTGAGTTAGAAAAAGCAAAAACTGTGGATACTATGATTACTTATCCCTCAGTTTTAGAAATTGTAACTGCAATAAAGGAATCATTTCATAAACATCCTAAGATAGATGTGATAACAGTAACTGCAAATGGTGAACCAACTTTATATCCAAATCTTAATGAATTAATATTTGAGATTAATAAAATAAAAGGTAATGCAAAAACATTGATACTTTCAAATGGAAGTACTATTTATGACAAAAATACTTTTGATACTTTATTAAACTTTGATACTGTAAAACTGTCACTAGATTGTGTAAGTGAGAAATGCTTTAAGAAGCTTGATAGAATTCATAGTAGTATCGATGTAAAAAAGATTGTTCAGAGTATGATAGACTTCTCAGAAACTACAAAGAATCAATTTGTATTAGAGATACTATTTGTAAAAGATTTAAATGATAAAGAAGAAGAGATAACACTTTTATATGAAGCAATAAAGAAGATTAATCCAAATAGAGTAGATGTTGGTACTATAGATAGACCACCTGCTTATGAAGTTCAACCTGTACCATTTAATTCACTAGAAAATATTGCAAACAAATTTGAAGGAATTAATGTAAATATTGCATATAAAAAGCGTCCTAAACAAACAAATAGTTTTTCAGAAGAAGAAATCATTTCAATGTTAAAAAGACGACCGTTAACTAATGACGATATTGAGAATTTATTTGACGAAAAAAGTAAAAGTATCTTGCAAAATTTAGTTAAAGTAGGACAAATTTCTCTTATTGACAGTAGTGGTGTTAAATTTTATAAATTTTTGTAAAAAACCCTAAAATATCTTGACAAAAAATGAATTTTTAAATATAATTCCATCCCATTTAAGAATGAAGCTAGAATCCGGATTAGCTCAGTGGTAGAGTAGGTGACTGTTAATCACTTGGTCGCTGGTTCGAATCCAGCATCCGGAGCCATAAAAGCTTTTAGATATTTGAACTTAAGTTCTTTTATCTAGAAGCTTTTTTTTTGCCCCAAAAATTATTGATTAAAAGACTATGCTTGTCTTTTATTTGTACTTTCAAAAATCTTATTTGCAGAAGCCACAACAAAACCAGTATACAATTGGCCATTTTCTTTTTTATAACGTAGTGCAAACTCATAAAAACAACTTGGTATGACAAGTTCACCATCACTAAATTTTACACTAAAATTATCAGCAAGGGTAGAAGACTGTTCTAATAAAACTTCAGGGCTTCCTTTTACTTCTCCACCATTACTGTTTAAAGCAAATCCAGAACCTTTGAGTTTTTGGTTGACCTCTTGAATTGTTTTAAAGTGTTCTAAATGATTAATACTAATAGTAAAGTGATTAGCTCTATATCCCCATGCTGCCATCCAAGCTGCATATTCACTTTGTTCGAGTAACATCTTATATGTTTTCAAATCAACGCTCCAATGTGTACCAGAGTACAAAAAATTATCTGCTACTAAAGAGGAGTCATCAATATTATGGACTAACCTTTCAATCACCTTTTGTACTTTTTGTGGAAATTTCTCAACTAACAATTCTGAAATAAATACTTTGGGTTGAGTAGAATTTGGATGTTCATAATGTTTGGCAAAAAGTTTTTTTTCTTCAAAATCATATTCCCCACACTCTTTGTATCCTACTTTTTTAAAATGCTGGGCTAATTTTTCTAAATTGACTTTTTTCAGATTAAAGGTACGTAATGCAATATGATCATTGATGATGTCACTTTTTTGAGTTTGGGCAAAAAGGTCATGTATTTTTGTAGCTGTTGGTGTCACAGAAATATAATTCCGCCATAGATTTTCAAAAAGTTTGTCAATATTGTTATGCATGATATCTCCTTTTTTGTAAGGTAACATTTGCATTTGATTTAATATATCTTGATATAGTATATCATTGTAAGAAAAATCATATATAAAAAAAAATCTTTAGTTTTATTTTGAAAACAAATTCATTTTTTTGCAATGTTATACTGTACTTAGAGAAAATGCTGTCTCTTATACACATCTGACGCTGCCGACGAAGAGGATAGTGTAGAT
>OJIJ01000157.1_pt1 | contig 10734 bp, 10 predicted proteins | sample 1595891 | NCBI WGS metagenome assembly OJIJ01 (sample SAMN05416853, study PRJEB24817) | seawater metagenome | isolation source: Sea water | place: Canada:Atlantic | collected 2013-11 | reverse complement strand
GGCTCGGAGATGTGTATAAGAGACAGGTGTATTAGGACTTGAAATATTAATTACTAAATAATCACTTGTACCTTCAGATTTTCTAATTAAAGTTTTATAATCTTGTAATGCAAATTCTTCAGGAGTTGTTTTATTTTTACCAATATTTGCACCAACGGGAATTGAAAAAGGGAAAACTTTTTTCAAGTTTGTTAAAACTTTTGCTGAACCTTCATTATTAAATCCCATTGCATTTTGTACTGAATTATGTTCAGGATACCTGAACATTCTTGGTTTAGCATTTCCATCTTGTGCTCTTGGAGTCATTGTCCCAATTTCAGTAAAACCAAATCCTAGTGCTGGCATAGATTTAATCATAGTTGCATTTTTATCAAAGCCTGCCGCAAGTCCAACTGGATTTACAAATTTAATCCCATGAATTTCTTGTGAAAGCTTTGGATTCATTATAAAGTTTTTATTTACCATGTAATTATTAATCAATTTACAGTTTGGTAAAACTCTTAATCCTAACTCTGCAAGGTTATGTGCAGTTTCAGGTTGAAATAAAAATAGTACTTTCTTAAGTGTTTTATAGTTAAACAAACTTTTCCCTTATTTGTAATTTTTAGTATTTTATCTAAATATCGTTAAAAATATGTTGATGCTAGATATTAGCTAGATTATATAGTCGTTTGTACTCGTTACAGTTTTCTAATAATTCTTCTTCACTACCGATACAAACAATTTCACCTTTTTTAAATACAGCTATTTTATCCGCATTTTTTATAGTACTTAATCTATGTGCAATTACAAATGTAATTCTATTTTGACTCACTTCGTCAATTACTTCTGAAATAATTGATTCACTCTCATTATCAAGTGCTGAAGTAGCTTCATCAAGTATTAATATTTGTGGGTTTTTGTATAAAGCTCTTGCTATTGCAATTCTTTGTCTTTGTCCACCACTTAAGTTTGTCCCGAATTCATCAAGTTTTGTATTAACACCATCTTCCATACTTAATACGAAATCATAAGCATGCGCTTGTTTTAACGCTGCGATAACTTTCTCTTCATTTATTTTATATCCATAAGCAACATTAGAGGCAACAGAATCGTTAAAAATGTAAACTCTTTGTGTTACTACAGATATGTTTTTTCTTAGTGAATCTATATTAATATCTCTTAGGCAAGTATCGTTAAATAAAATCTGTCCACTGCTTGTATCAAAGAATCTTATTAGAAGATTTATTAAAGATGATTTTCCACCTCCACTATCTCCTACAAGAGCAAACTTTTCACCTTTTGATGCAGATAAATTAATATTTTTTAATGCAGTAAAATCATCATATTTTAATTCGACATCTTTAAATTCTATTTTTTCTATATCTTTAGGAATATCTTTACTTCCAGTAAGAATTGTTGGAGATATATTATAAATAGATAAGATTCTTTCGTGTGCTGCTATTGCATTTTGAAGTGAGTTATAAATTGATGCGATTCTTTTAATTGGTGTGTAAAGCATAAAAAGTGCAGCAATAAAAGATAGGAAAGTTCCTGCAGTCATTGTTCCATCAATTACTTGCGAACCACCAAAGATGATTACTAATGCAGCTGCAATTGCTCCAATAAACTCCATGATTGGAGATGTTAATTCATTGGTTTTTACTGACTTGATATTAATTTTAAAGAAGTTTTTATTATGATCTTCAAATTTTTTAAGTTCACTTTTCTCTGTAGAATTAGCTTTAATAATTTCAACATTATTAAAAACTTCACTTAGATGTGATGTAATATCAGAGGCTGATTCTTGTGATTTAAATGAAAGTTTTTTCATTTTTTTGGCTAACACACTCATTGGATAAAGTGCCAATGGCATTACAACTAATCCGTAGAAAGCTAACTCTGGATTAAGAAAGATAACATAGGCTACTAAAGCTATAATAGTAAGAAATTCTCGAATTATACCTGCAATTTGTGTTGATACAGCAGATTGAATTCTATTAATATCATTGGTAATTCTTGATATTAATTCTCCTCCATGTTTTTTTTGAAAAAAAGATATATCAAGAGTCAAAATATGGGCTAATAGTTTATCTCTTACAATTCTAATAATATCTTGTCCAACATATGAAATATAGTAAACTTGTATATATTTCCCAACTCCTTGAGCTGTTTGTACGATAATCAAAAGTATAGGAACTATATATAACATCTCTTGATCTCTTGCAATAAATACTTCATCTAATAAAGGTTTTATTACATAAGCTAATCCCGCACTTCCCCCTGCAACTAGAAGTATACCTATAAAGGCAAAAAAGATTTTTAGTTTGTAATCTTTATAATAGGGTATATAATATTTAAAAAATTCTTTCATTTATATCCTGTTTTATTGTTTAAAAGGTAGATATTATATCTAAATTTTACTAAAAATTAATTTTTAAAGAAGTTTGTCGACCATAAGTAGGGACATAGTTATAATCATATAGAAATTAATCGTAATAAAATTCTTAATATATTTATGATTAACTCTTAATTGAAAAATTGAGTAAATTGTATAAATATTTAGAATAATTAATAAAATTAATATTAATGCTGAGATACTAAAAAAAACTAGTATTAGAAACAAACCTGATATTACTGTTAATAAAAGCCAAATAAATGTTACTCTTTCTAGGCCTTCTTTTCCAAACTTATCAACAACTGTTGGAAATTTTGCTTTTTTGTAATCTTGATTATATTTTAATGTTAGCAGCCAAAAATGAGGTATTTGCCAAATAAAATAAAATAATGCAATAGCTATAAATTTAATATCAGTAATTTCGCCATTTGCACTTATCCATCCAATCATTGGCGGGACTATTCCTAGTACTGCACCATAAACAGCTGCATAAACAGTTATCTTTTTCCCTTTGGTATAGAATAGGTTATAAAGAATAATTACACTAGAAAATATAATAATTCCAAGCATCTTCATACTTAAATAGATAAATAAAAAAGAAAATAGAATTAATAAAAAAGAAATAATAAAACCATCTCTTACACTTAATCGATTTGCAGCAACTGGTCTATTCCATGTTCTTGGCATTAGAGCATCTTCTTTATATTCTTGTACTTGATTTAAAGAGCTAACTCCTAAGGCTAATAAAAGTACACCTAAGAATGGATAAACAATTTGAAAATCAATTGTACTTTTTGCAAGTACAAAAGCAAATACTAAAGATAAACTAACTGTAAAAGAGAGTTTAAATTTTGTTAAGATTAAAAAATCTTTTAGAGTAATCATTTTAAACCTTTAAAGTATTTAATAATTGCTTTAACTTCCTCTTCTTTCAATATATCTTTAAAAGGAGGCATGATATTTGGATAGGTTTCAACAACATCTTCTTTTGGATTGATAATAGAATTTATTAAATATTTCTCATTAGCTTTTATATTTAGTTTTTTGCCATCTCTTAAAATAGAGGTATCTCTATTATATATTCCTTTAAAAGTAGGTCCTACTACTCTTATTCCATCTAAGCTATGACATCCAGTACATCCATTGTTTTGAATTATTTCAAGTCCTGAAGCTTCTGGTTCTTTTTTTTCTTTTTCACCTTTTAAGAAATTTAGAATGATTTCTAAATCTTTATCTTCAAGTCTTCCTTCAAATGAAGGCATAATATTTGGATATGTATCAACTACTTGGCTTTTTGGTTTTAAAATGGAATTCTTTAAGTAGTTCTCATCTTTTTTAATTGTTTTTTTAACACCATTTTCAATTATTACTACTTCTTTGTTATAGGTATCTTTAAATGTAGGGCCTACTAATCTTACTCCGTCAAGACTATGACATCCTGTACATCCATTTTCATTTATTAAATCAAGACCTGATTTTTGTTCTTCTTTTTTAGGAGGATTTAAAAAGTCATTAAATTCTTCTTTTGAAACTGCATTAACAAATGATCTCATAAATGAGTGTCTTGTTCCACAATATTCGGCACATTGAATATCATATCTCCCTTTTGTGTCAACATTAAACCAAAGTTTTGTAATTTGTCCTGGGACAATATCTTCTTTTGCTCTAAATGCTGGTACAAAAAAACTGTGTAAAACGTCATCTTTTGGTGCAGTCATTAAAAGTTTTATTTTTGTATTAACAGGAATTGTAAGTTCATTTGTTTTTTTACCATTGGCATATTCAAATTGCCAAGACCATCTTTGAGCTAAAACTTTTACAATAGTTGACTCTGTGTCATTTGGCATTGTTCTTTGAACTCTTAAACTCTCTAAACCAAAATAAAATACTATCATCATTAGTATTGTTGGTATTACTGTCCATGCAATTTCAATTGGAGTATAGTGTTTTATATTTTTTGTTTCTTCAGGGGCATTTTTAGAACTTCTATATCTGTAAACAAAATATAACATTGAACCTATAGTAACAATAAATAAAAATAGAGTAATAAGTGTTACAATTAAAAAGGCATTGTCTACATTTGCAGCATAGGTTGATACCCCTTTGATTCCTTCTAACATAACAAACTCCTATCCGAACATATCAAATGTTTCGTTTCTAAATATTGCATCAGTTGCGGTGATAATAAAAAATATACATAAGGTTCCAACGGCAACTAAAACAATTACTTTAAAAAGCATTGATTCATATTTTAAATGCATATAATATGCAACTATTAAAAATGTTTTTATAAGAGCTAAAAACATTTGGATTGAAACTGTTGAATATAAGCTTTCACTAATAATAAATGGCTGTAAAAATGTCAAAAGAGTCAAAGCTAAAAGCATCAAAAAGATTTTATAATAGAGCTTTGCATCTATATCATGTACTTGTTCTATTTGTTTACTTTTCAACATCTTATCCTCCTATGCCTATAATATAAAAAAGAGGAAATAAAAAGACCCAAACTAGATGTACTAAATCCCAATATAAAGCTACATTTTCTAAAGCTATATGATTCTCGGGATTGATTTTTCCTTTTTTTATGTTTCTTAAAACCCAAAACATTAAAAATATTCCAGCAATAATATGTATTCCATGGAAACCAGTCATCGTAAAGTATAGTCCAAAGAATAATATGACACCGTGTTCTTTTGCATTTAATATTTCAGAGTCTGGGTATATTCCATGATTTATTTCAATACTCCATTCAACAAGTTTTATAAGTAAAAATAAGAAAGCTAAGATAAGAGTAATATAAATCTTTTTTTTACATTCTTCTATTCCTCTATTTTTCAGATTTATAAGTGACATTCCCATAAAATAGGTACTGACTAATAGAATAAGTGTATTTGCTCCTCCAAGTAGGATACTCAATCCTGCAGAAGCAGTTACGAAATCAGCACTAAATCTGTAAAAGAAGAATGCGAATACTAAAAACATTGCTCCAAAAAGCATTAACTCTGTAAATAAGAAGAGCCAAAATCCAAGTTTTGAAGCAATATAGTCATTATTGAAATCTACTATTTCATGTGGATTACCATCTTTGTCATAAATTATTTCAGGAGTGTTATTTTTCATCTTGAACTCCTTGTATCTTGTTATATAGATTATATTTTGGTTTTCCTTTTTCAAACTCATAAGGCTCAAAATCTACATATGGAATGTTTTTAAAATTTTCTAATGGAGGAGGTGAGTCTATTTGCCATTCTAGAGTAGTACCATTCCATGGATTTGCACTGGCTTTCTCCCCGCGTTTGATAGAAGTTAGTAGGTTATATAACATATATAAAATACCAAATACGGTAATAACTGCTCCTACTCCTGCAATTTGATGATATATTGTAAACTCTGGAAGGTAATCGAAATATCGTCTAGGCATACCAAGAGCCCCAGCAAAAAACATTGGGAACCATAAGGTGTTAAAGCCTATAAAAATTAATGTAAATGCAATTTTACCTTTTAGTTCATTATACATTTTCCCTGTAAATTTTGGATACCAATAATGCATTGCGGCAAAGAGCATAAATACAACTCCTCCAAAAATAGTATAGTGAAAATGTGCAACAACAAAATATGTATCATGTAGATGTACATCAACACCTAGAGTAACAAGAGTAATCCCTGTTAATCCACCAATAGCAAAGGTGACAATAGTTCCAATTACCCAAAGCATTGGGGTTTTGAATATTATTGAAGCTTTATACATGGTTGCTACCCAGTCAAAAAACTTAATCCCTGTTGGTATGGACACAAAAAAGGTTAGGAATGAAAATATGATTTTCGTCCATTCACTCATACCAGAAGTAAATAAATGATGTCCCCAAACTAGATAACCAATGATTGCAATAAGTGCTGATGAAATAGCGATAGAGCGATAACCAAATATTGTTCTTCTACAAAAAGTAGGTAATATTTCAGATACTACTCCAAAGGCAGGAAGAATCATCAGGTAAACAGCAGGGTGAGAATATATCCAGAATAGATGTTGATATAAAATAGGGTCTCCACCTTTACTTGGATCAAAGATTCCAATCCCTAGCGTTCTTTCTATTATTACGAGTATGAGTGTAATCCCTATTACCGGAGTTGCAAGTATTTGAATCCAAGCTGTTGAGTATAATCCCCATACAAATAGAGGCATCTTAAAGAAATTCATCCCTGGTGCTCTTAATCTATGTACAGTTACTACAAAATTAATACCTGTTAAGATAGAAGAAAGACCTAATATATATGCCGCAGTAAGTGCAAAGATGACATTTGTATCAGTCTTTACTGAATAGGGGGCATAGAAGGTCCATCCTGTATCAGCAAACCCTGGTCCAATAAAAAGTGAACCTAGCGCAACTAAACATCCAGCTAAATATAACCACCAAGATAGAAGATTTAATCTTGGAAAGGAGACATCTCTTGCCCCTATTAAAAGTGGTAATAAAAAGTTGCCAAATACTGCGGGGATGCCTGGAACAACAAATAAAAATATCATAATAGTTCCATGGAGGGTAAAGGCTTGATTATATCTATCTGGACTTAAGAATTGTTCTCCTGGATAAAATAGTTCTAGTCTCATTGTAAGACCAATAGAAATTGCGAATATAAAAAATAGAAACATTACTATTATATATAATATGGCAATTCTTTTATGGTCAATTGAAAAAATCCATTGGAAAAGTTTGTTTTCATGGTGTCCAAAGACAGTGTGCGTTTCATCATAAAAGCTTAGTGTTTTTTCATTCATCACTACTATCCTTTTTTGATTTTCTGCCAGTTCTTATTAGATAGATGAAAAATATTAAAACAATACCCAACATAAGTGTTCCAACAACTTTTTCTGCTTGGAAAACATAGGTTTTGTTTTTTGCATCATATGCAAAACAATATAATAAGGTTTTAGCAATAGTAGGTCTTGAAGTCTCTTCACTTGCTTCTAATAAAGCAAGTTTTAAATCAAAAGGTGAATATAATATACCGTTTAAGTATCTTATGATTTTCCCTTTTGGTGAGACAACAACAATTAATCCAGGATGTAAGTAATCAACTACTCCCTCTTTAACTCTTTTTTCGTAATAAAAGCCAACTGCATTTGTAATTTCATCAATTGTATTTTGATTTGATGAGGTTAAAAAACTCCATGTTTGTGGAGGAAATGCTTTTTTAATTGTTTTTAAAAGTGATTCTTTTTTATCATTTGCTTTTTTAGGAGTGTCTAAAGGTTCAATGCTTATTGTTACAACTCTATAGTCAAGAAATGGTTTTAAATCAAGTTTATTTAAAACACTTGCCACTCCATTTAATAAAGGAGAACAAAGTCCAGGACACTCGAAGTAATTAAAAGTAAAGATTGTTGGTTTATTATCAATTGTATTTTTTAAAGTAGCTTTTTTATCATATTCGTTTACAAACTCTAAGTTTAAAGGTATTTGTGTACCTTGTTTTTCATACATACCTATTTTTTCTTGAGCATTTAAAGAAAAGAGTAACAATATAAAGATTGAGAAAATTAATCGTAATAACATAGGAACTCCTAGCGTTATCTTCTAAATTCTAATCTACATTAATAATCTTAGCACTTAAATTTAATTCAAACAATTTATTATAAAACTAATTATTTTTTTAATAAAATTTTAAATTTTGTAAAACCAAACTCCTTAATTGTTAGATAAAAAAGTATAAATCCACTAATAGTACTTGCAAATGCAAGGCCTGCAGCTTCATATGGAGTAATAAGAAGAAGAGAAAAAACAATATTCCATGCTAAAGCTTTCATAGCTATTTTTGCAGCAATAAATTGTTTTTCATTTGCATAAAGCCAAAGTGAGAATATTTTTGCTAAACCAAAGGGAACTAAACCAATTAAATACATAATTAGAATTAAAGATGTATTCGTAGTATCTTCTGAGTCAAAAGCTCCTCTTTCAAATAAAAGCCAAACAATTAAATCATTAAATACTATACCTATTAAAGTAGCAATTCCTAAAAGTCCAAAAAGTATTAATGATGATTTTCTCATTAATCTCAATGCTTTATTTTCATCTTTATTTTTAATTGCCTTTGCAATCATAGGAAAAAGAGCAACGGATGTTGCAATTGCAAAAAGAGCAAGAGGTAGTTGAAAAACTCTATTTGCATAATAAAGATAAGAGATAGAACCACTTACTAAGAATGAAGCTAACCATGTGTCTAGAAATGCAGATAAGTGCGCAGTAGAACTACCAAGTGTAGCTCCCATAAAACTTTTATAAAATCTACTTTCTTCTTTTTTCTTATGTTTTCTAAAGGTAAATATTTTACAAAGATCGTGTTTTTTTATTGCTATTAGATGTACAAATACTTGTAACAAACCACCTACTAAAACACCGTATGATAGATAATATGTAATCTCATACTTTCCTAAGTCTTTTGAAATAAGAAGAGCTGCTATTAGTGCAATATTTAAAAGTCCAGTAGAAAAGGCAGTTGTTGCAAAGTGATTTTTATATTGAAGTAGGGCAGCCATAAATGTAACTATAAATATTAAAGGAAGGTAATAAAAGTTAATAGCAACTAACGGTGCTGCTAAATCAATAGTTTTTTCATCAAAACCTATTGCAATAGCTTTTGTAATGAGACTGGAGAATAGGGTTACGATTAAAGATAGAACTAGTAAAAATCCAATTAGCTGTAAAAAAATGACAGATGAAAATCTAATTTTATGTTTTGATTTTGCATACGAAGGAATAAAAGCTTGTGTAAAAGCACCTTCCGCAAAAATTCTTCTAAAAAGGTTTGGTACTTTGAATGCTACAAAAAAGATATCAGAGTATATATTTGCACCTAGAATCGAAGCTGTTAGTAAATCTCTTATAAAACCTAAGATTCTAGAGAATAAAATACCACTACTATTTGTAAAAATTGATTTGATTAACATATGATTCTTTTTATATGGATTTTAACGAAAAGTAGTTTAAAGACTAAACAAACCCTAAACGCTTACTTAACGTATGCTACACGTATAACAACTATAATTCCAGTATAAATAATTTGTGTTCTTTAACTTAAAAGTTTCAAAAAATAAGCTTTGAAGTTAAAGAAGAAAATAATAAAAAATAAAAGGATATATTATGAAATCTCTAAAAATTGTTTTAGCAAGTTTAGTTCTTGCATTGTTTGTAGCAGGATGTGCTGGTAGTTCAGGTATGAGTAATTTTGATGCTCCACTTGACGAACAAAACTTTCCAATTGTAAGTTAATTACAATTGTTTAAATATAAATAGAAAAGGAGTTTATACTCCTTTTCTATTTATTTATTCTTTCGTGTAACAAAATCTGAGGATTCCCTCTATAGTAGCCAAGATGAGCTCTTTTTATTAGAACCTTAGCATTTTCTTTTGGTAGATTTTTTTTATTTTTTGCAAAGAGTTTTATTCTCTTATTATCAAAATACAGTTTTCCTTTTTTAAATACTCCTTGTACATTTGTCACAATTTCATTTTGATATTTGGTATTAAATAAGTTAATATTCTTCATATTTAAATATAAATTTTGATAGTTTTTAACTTTTCCATTATGCTTTCTTATTTTATATTCTTCAACTTCTTTTAACCCATGGTAGTCTTTAATTTGAGAAATTGCTAAATCGTATGAAAACCCTTCTGATAAATCTTGGGCATTGTTATAAAGGTAAATTGCTCTATCATTTTTTTGTTTTATAATAGCACTTTTATTATGTTTGTAAATAACTATTACATTTTTTAAAAGAACATCACTTGTTAATTTTGTTTTGTTATATAGTTGTGAAATTCTATTTACTTCTTTTTTTTCTATTTTCTTTAATGGACTTTTTTCATTTTTATCGATAGAAAATTCAGCAATTATAGGAAGATGATCAGAATATCCACCACCAGAATGAACTCTTCCTTTCATTTTCCATCTTACGACTTTTCTGTTTTTATATAAATAGTTGGGTTTAAAGACTTCAAAACTTTTTGTTTTGTAAGCTAGCTTTTTATTATCAAACAACGCAGGTGATAAAATTATATTATCTGGAGTATTATTATGACCTCTATATTTGTTTGAAAATCTACTATCATAATCCAAATCAAGCCATAAATTATAATGAACTCTTTTTTTATTTTTAGTTACATCATCATATGTCACATATCTTTTATCAATAGTTGTATTTAATACTTGATTAATACCAGTTATTCCTGAAGTATTATTTAGTTTTTTATCTGTGTAAATAGTTTTAAATTCATCATAGTTTGAGTTAAAGTCTCCAATAAGTATATAATCTGTCTCTTATACACATCTCCGAGCCCACGAGACCAGAGAGGATCTCG
>OJIJ01000156.1_pt1 | contig 10775 bp, 9 predicted proteins | sample 1595891 | NCBI WGS metagenome assembly OJIJ01 (sample SAMN05416853, study PRJEB24817) | seawater metagenome | isolation source: Sea water | place: Canada:Atlantic | collected 2013-11 | reverse complement strand
AATTTTTCTTCTTTTGTAATGTTATTGATTGACATTATTTCTCCTTATTTTTAATTTAGCTTACGGGGCAAAATTTTTATATACATATATAGAGGTAAAAGATTTTAATAATAAAAACCTTGGTATTTCTTTGGTTGCGGAACCTATTGAAAAAGTTAATCTAGCGATTGATGTTTCTAGTAATATTATCAATATGGCAATAGTTATGATTATTTGTTTAATATTTGTATTAATTATTGTGCTTTTATTTTCAATGAAAAGAATTGTTTCTGTACCCTTATCAAATCTAAATAATGCAATTACAAATCTAATTGCTTCAAATGATTCTAGTTCTAGAGTAGAGATTACTTCAGAAGATGAAGTAGGAAAAGTTGCAATGAAGTTTAATGACTATTTACAAACTATTGAAAATGGTCTTTTAAAAGAAAAAGAATTAATTGTAGAAGCGGAAGCTGTAATGAAAAGAGTTAGTCGTGGTTGGTATAGCGAACATATCACAAAAAGCTGTGATAATAATAGTTTAGAGCTTTTAAAACTAAATATAAATACAATGATTAGTGATACAAAAGATAATTTTAACAAAGTAAATCATATTTTGGAAGAGTATTCAAAATATAATTATAAAAATGAATTGATTATGGATAATGTAGAAAAAGGTGGAGTATTTGAACTTTTAATTAATGATATAAATAAATTAAGAGCCGCAATCACTGATATGCTAGTTGAAAATAAATCTAACGGTTTAACATTACAAGATAGTTCTTCTGTATTATTAGAAAATGTTGATACTTTAAATGTTTCTTCAAACCATGCTGCTGCTTCATTAGAAGAAGTTACAAGTACTATTACTGCAAATACTCTTAATGTATCTAAAATGAACTCTTATGCTACTAATCTTACAAACTCTGCAAATGATGGTTATAAATTAGCAAATCAAACTATGGAAGCTATGGATAGTATTAATACTCAAGTATTAACTATTAATGAAGCAATTACAATTATTGACCAAATTGCATTCCAAACTAATATTCTTTCTTTGAATGCTGCGGTTGAAGCTGCAACAGCAGGAGAAGCAGGGAAAGGTTTTGCTGTAGTTGCACAAGAAGTTAGAAATCTAGCTTCACGAAGCGCTGAAGCTGCAAAAGAGATAAAAGACTTAGTTGAGAATGCAACAAATAAAGCAAATGAAGGTAAATCTATTACTTCAAATATGATTAATGGTTTTAATGAATTATCTGAAAATATAGAAAAAACAACACAGATTATTAAAGATGTAGATAGTGCATCTCAAGAACAACAAACAGGTATATTACAAATTAATGATGCAATTACTAAACTTGATTCTCAAACACAGCAAAATGCAAGTGTTGCTACAAGAACAAAAGAAATTGCAGATTTAACAACTTATATATCTGAAACAATTGTTACTAATGCAGATGAAAAAGAATTTAATGGAAAAGATGAAGTAATGGCAAAAGATATAAGTAGTATAAAATAAAAGAAAAAGATTATATAAAGTTATTCATCACTTTATATAATCTAGTTTTACTAAATATTTTCTTTTGCTTCTTTAGGTTTTACTCTAGATTCAATAACAAATGCACCAAATGGTATAAGTGACAGGACAAAAAGTTGGAACATAAATCCAGTATCCCAAGATTCTTTTCTTTTAGTTTCAAATAAAGAAATCATAAATAATATAAATAAAACTCCATGAGCCATTCCAAAAATCTTTACATAATATGGATTATCTCCCATATACTTAATAGGCATTGCTATAAATACTAAGATTAAGTAAGATAAACCTTCTATCCCAGAGATTATTCTAAAACGTTTTAATGCAGAATTAAACATTGATTTCCTTCAATTTTTTGTGCAATTATATACTATTATATTTATAACTAGTTTAGATGATAATTTAATTAAATTATATGGTTTTAAATTAACTTTTTTTCTTTTCATTGCTTTAATAAATCTAGGAATATAATATATGTAGAAAGGAGCTATCATGGCAACATATGCAATTGTAGTTATTGCTATTGTAATAGCAATTTGGTTTTATTCTATTTATTCAATAATTTCTAGTAATTTTAAAAATGAAGAAGAAAAAAAGTTTTGGCTTATAGGTGTAGTTCTAATGCCAGTTTTTTCACTTTTCTACGTTTTTATAAAGAAAGATTTAATTGTATAAAAAGCAAACGAAAATCGTTTACTTTTTATCAAATTTTTGAATTATATTTTCTAGTTTTACAACTGGAGGATTAGGTAATTCAGGAAAAACATTTTGTACTAAAGAAGTAACCCATTGTGGATATATTCTAAAGTTAAGTTTTACATCTACCTTTAGAGGATAATTTAACTCTTTTGGTAAATCATATGATTCGACTCTTCTTTCTTTAGCTGGAATTCTAGTATCTTTTAAAAGTGTTTTATATTTCCAAAATAGAAGTCCTACTGGTTCTCCTTTTTCATCACCAAATACTTTCATAAAAGGTCTAGCATCAACATCTAAGTTTCCATCTTCTTTTAGTTTTCCACTTGAAAATACAGTTTTACCATTTACATCTTTTATTGTAATATCAAGCCATAACTCTCTAAAATCAGCAACACCAGTTGGTAAATGATGTCCTGCTCCTACATTTTTAACTCCAACATGAACTTGCCCACCTTTTATGTCAACATCAAGTTCTGCTGATGTTCTAAGTAGTTGAAGTGTTTGATCTTCATGTTTTTTACTTTTAAGGCCAGATAAGAAATGATTTGAACCAGCAAAGTAGTGGACTTTTACATCATCTTTAATTACTCCACCATCTGTTGATATTCCTCTTAATGGAGAGAATTTATCGTCTTTTAAATAAGTCATGTGACAATCAATACATGATTTATGTTTTGTTTTGTCTTTTGGATTATTATAAGGAGATTTTTCCCATTGTTTAAAAGTAGAAACTATTTGTTTCCCTGTGATTGGTGATACTTCATCATGACACGAAGCGCAATACTTTGCTTCTTTGTATAAAGGTTTTAAATAACTATCTTTGTGTTCTTGTGGTTTAGCATTTATAAATTTATGTCCAAGCCAAGAACCTAAATCTGATTCTTCATCTTCAAAAGGGTATTTCTTTCTATTTGTTAAATCTAAAGTATATGAAGCGTTACCATCACTTTTAGCTTCTGTGATTCTGTGACAAGTAAGACATGAAACACCTTCTTCTACTCTTGAATTCCCATGCTTCTTGAAATTATCAATTAATGTTTTACCTTTCTTTTCAAAAAGTGTACTCGTTAATGTATTTCCAGTCATATTATGAGAAGTTTTAGATAGTCCTGTTGTTAGACCACTTGGATTATGACACCCCATACACCATTGTCTAAATTCTTCACCTTCAACTTCTGCTGCAATTCCTTCTAAAACCATATAATAAGGGTTTGATTCTACAAGGTTTTTATGATTTGAATCTGCCCACTGATTAAATATTTCACTATGACATGATTTACATTTAGTTGAATTTGTCCAGTCTTCATTATGATACATAGTCTTATCATTTTCAAGTTTCATAGAAACTAAGTCTTGATTAAAACTATATGAAGGAATAGGATTTACTAATGTCATTAAAAGAATAACACTTGCTACTGAAGCAGGCATTTTATTTCTTGTATGGAATAAAAGGAATGCAATTAAAACAAAAGAACCATAAAGATGAATATTAAAAGATACAATTCCTAATATATCTCCACCTCTATTTCCAACTAAAAATAAGTAAAAACCACTTAAAATTACAATTAATAGTATAAATCCTAAAATCCAACCAACGATACTATTTACTCTTCTAATTACTATATATTTATATGCATGTTTATTAACAAAAGGAATAATATAAAAAATTGAAAAAATAACAGATACTAAAGTATGAATAATTGAAATAGTTGTTAGGTATTCCCACTTAATATTAAATATATCTAGTTGAAGTATTCCTGTAATAAAAATTATAAGTATTAATATTTTAACGTTAAAAAATCTCATTTTGTACTCCCTTTATCAGAGTATTCAACAATATCGCCTTCTAATGTTCTTAAAAATGCAACTATATCATCTATTTGTTTATTTGATAGGTTTAATCCTAGTTGGTGTCTTCCCATTATTTCTACTGCTTTTTTTATTTTATCTACTGAACCATTATGAAAATATGGTGATGTTTTTGTAACATTTCTTAAAATAGGAACTCTAAAGAAATGAGTATTAGCTCTTCCTTTATAATCTCCTATATTGTCAAATGGAAAACTATTATCAATAATTCTAAACTCAGGTGCAGGTCCAAGATTTGGTCTTAAATCATGAATTCCTGCAAAATGTCTTAATGGAAACCTTTGTACACTTTGACCACCAACGCTCATTCCTGTGTGACAACCACTACAACCGAAATTCATAAAGTTCACAAGACCTTGTTTCGCTTGTGCATTTATTGCACTATTATCGCCTTCTAGAAACTTATCAAAACTACTTCTTGTAAGAAGTGTTCTTGCATAAGTTGCAATAGCATTTTCTATATTTTCAAAAGTTATTGAAGATTCATTTTTAAATGCATTTTTAAAACTATCTTTATATGTATCAATACTTGATAGTTTTTTTACAAGTACTTCTTTATTCATATTCATTTGGGTAGAAGCTTGTATAGATTCACCAATTTGGTCTTCTAAACTTTTTACTTCTCCTCCCCATGTAAAGTGTTTTGCTAAAGATGAATTTAATATCGTCATAGTATTTAGATGATGAGGATTTTCTTTTCCACCATCTCCTATAGAAGTTGCTAGTCTATCTGTTCCACTTTCATCTCCTAAATGACAAACAACACAATTATTTGCATTTTTCATATCATTAGGTTTCTTCTTTTTTGTTAGAGAATTTAAAATAATCTTTTTTTCTTCCTGATTCTTACTAATCATATGACATGTTGCACAGTTAATATCATTGTTTTGTGAAAGTCTTGTATCAAAAAATAGTTCTTTCCCTAAGGCAATTTTTTCTTTTGTTATAGGGTTCTCTTTTTTATCCACTACTTTTACCATATCTTCATAAGTACTAGGAATTGCTTTAAGTCCCTTTGCTATTGCAGTACTTCTTAACTGTGTATCTTCATAAGTTTTAAATTCTCTCTCTTTTAATAAAGAGGGAAGAGATAATAAAATTGATATAACAATAAATGCTATGATAATATTTTGTATAATTGTTTTCATCTTCATTCTTTTTTAATATATTCTTTTATTATAACGCAAAAGTTTCTTTAATTTTTTGTTCAAAATCAATATCAGATAACTCTTTTCTCAAGGGTACAAAAGCTTCGGCTTCTGCTCCTACTGGAATTGAAATATCAGAATTTTCATCTTCAATTATATTTTTTACAGCATCTGCAATTGGTTGAGGAGTAGGTCCTTCATTTATTGCTTTTGCAACGATTGGAACAAAATGTGCCACTAATTCTTTATATGGAGATTCTTCACTTGTTGTTTGTGCATTTGCTACTAAACCATTTTTAACGAAGTTTGTTCCAAATAATCCTGATTGAATAGAATGTACTCTGATATTAAAAGGAGATACTTCAAATCTTAATGAATCTACAATACCTTCTACTGCATATTTTGAAGCATTGTAATGTGCAAGTAAAGGTAATCCTATTTTTCCTAAGAATGAACTAATATTAATAATTACACCAGAGTTTGCTTTTCTCATATAAGGTAAAACTTCTCTAGTCATCTTTATAAGACCAAATACATTTACATCAAACTGATTAAACATCTCTTCGTCTGTTCCATCTTCAACAGTTGCTAGAAGTCCATATCCTGCATTGTTAACAAGAACATCAATTTTTCCTTCTTTTTCAATAATTTGATTTACTGCATTTTTAATTGAATCAGTTTTTGTTACATCTAAATAAATATTTGTGATGTTTTCAATATTAGATTGTGGAGCTTCTTGATTTCTTGTTCCTGCATATACTACATAACCATTACTTGCTAGTGTACTTGCAGTTAATTCACCCATTCCCGAAGTTGCGCCCGTTATTAAAATTACTTGTGACATAAAGTCTCCTTTTATATTTTAAATAATTTTAGCAGGTAGACAAGAGCTTTTACAATAAGCTTTTAGCAATAGAAGAAATTAATTTTAGCAGAAAAAGATTTTTTAATAAAAAAAATAAAGTTTAAATAAAGAAAAAACTAACTTTTTAATAAATCTTTAGGATATATTCCATATGTTTCGAAGAATAGTTTACTAAAGTGACCTTGATGTTTATATCCAACATCTTTTGCAATCTCACCTATATTTAAAACTTTATCTTTTAAAAGTAGATTTGCCTTTTCTAGACGAAGTTTTTGTATATAGTTATAAATAGTCATTTTAAAAACTTTTTTAAATATAATTTTTAATTTAGATTCATTTGTTGCGCAAAGATGAGCCAAAATATTAATTGTGGGTGGAGTAACATAGTTTTTTAGAAGATGTTCTTTTGCTTTTTTTGCAATGACTAAGTCTTCTGCATTAATAGTATCTTCATATATATCAAGTAGAGAGAATCTATGAATCATGAACTCCATGACATTGTGTTCATATCTAATACTATTCATATTTGAGTGTTCTTTTGTGTTTATAATTTTATTTATAATGTATAAACTTAATGCGTCTATTGGTTGAGAATCTACTAATTCTAAAGATAGTTCATCTTGAATTTTATTATATAAAAAATCTAATGGTTCATTCTTATTTGAACTTAGATATCTTTTTAAAAAGAAATCAGCAATAAAAAGAATAAAAACTTTTGATTTCTCAGCTTTTTTAATTGTAAGGGAAAAATCTTGTCTTGATGAACAAAATATATTTATATCATCTTTCTTTGATATATATTCTTCATTTTTTATATTATCAGATATTTGAAATTGCCCTTCTTGAACTACAGAAATTACGACCATTCTATCAAGGTTTTTAATAGGAAATTGCATATCTACATTTTTTTTAAGGTTTATATCAAAAAAGACAATTCCATTTGAAATATCAACTCTTGTAATATGTTCATCATTCTTTTCAAGAAGTTTTGTAGTTTTATATTTTGTATCAGTTATATTAAAAAAGAAACTATCCATACTTATCCTATATTATAATATTCTTTAACACGTCTCTCAAAGTCTTCATCACTTAATTCTTTTTTCATTGGAATGAATTTTTTTGCTTTTTCACCAATTGTTGCACGTGCAGGAAATTTATCATTTTCTATAATATCTAAAATCATAGATCCTACTTCTTTTGGATTATTGCCATTGTTTATTTGTTCAACTATCACAGGAGCAAGTTTTGAAACAGTTTTAGCATAAGGAGATTTTTCATCGAAAGTATTAAAATTTGTTACAAGGTTTTCTTTTGCAAAATTAGTGTTAAAAAAACCAGGCATAACAGAATGGACTCTTATATTAAATTCTGACAATTCGTATCTTAATGAGTCTGTAATACCTTCAACCGCATATTTACTTGAATTGTATAATGTAAGCAACGGTAGTCCAATTTTCCCTAAAAAAGAACTAATATTTATAATCACACCACTATTTTCTTTTCTCATTGAAGGAATCACTTCTTTACACATACGAAGAAGGCCAAATACATTGATATTATATTGGTCAAACATCTCTTTTTCATCTAAGTCTTCAACTGTAGAAACTAAACCATATCCTGCATTATTTATAAGAACATCAATTTTTCCATGCTCTTTTTTTATTATATTTATTACTTCTTTTATATTATCTGGGTTTGTAATATCTAACTTTATTGGAATAAGATTTTTGGTATTTAATTTTTCAAGTTTTTTAGGATCTCTTGATCCTGCATAAACTAAAAAACCTTTTTTTGCTAGAATTAATGCAGTTTCTTTTCCCATTCCAGTACTTGACCCTGTTATTAAAACTACCTTTTGATTATTCATCTTTAAACCTTGTTATTCCAAATATAGTATATATTATCAAAATGTAGAGGAATAAAAATTGTTGTTTATCAATATATTATAAAAGATTAATATTTTTTATAAAATCATCTATGTCTAGAGGCTTAGTATATATGTAATTTGCTTTTTGTAGTAAGTCATCTGGTAAAGTTTCATCTTTTTCTATAATTAAAATTAAATTATCTGTAATATCAATTTCTACTAATTCTTTACTACTTAGATTTTGAGTATCTATAATTATATGTGAATAATTATTTCTATTTTTTAGCTCATCAAAAAGTTCATCTAAATTATTAAGTTGTTTTACATCATTGTCTTTTTTTAATCCAACAATTATTTTGAGATAATTTATAGGATCATTATTAAAAATTAATATATTCTTATTATTTTGATTAATATTTTCACTTTTTACTATATTAGTTAAAGGTTCTTTTCCCTCTTTTTCATTTAAAACTTTTGTATCAATTTTATCTATATTTTTAGGAATCGTTAATGTGAATTTTGTTCCTCTTTCTAAAATACTTTGAACGTCAATCAAGCCATTTAATAAACTTGTTAATTCTTTGCAAATAGATAAACCAAGCCCCGTTCCTCCGTACAATCTACTGGTACTCTCATCAACTTGTTTGAATCTATCAAAAATAGAATCTAATTTATCTTTTGCAATACCAATTCCATCATCTTCAACTAAAATACTTATGAAATTTTTAGAATCTCTGACTATAATTTTTATATTACCTTCATGTGTAAATTTTAATGAATTGCTTAATAAATTTTTTAAAATTTGTGCTATTCTTTGTTCATCAGAATAAATCAATTCTGTGGCACTTTCATATTCTAATATTAAATTTAAACCTTTTTTATTTGCTTGTGGCTCAATCATGTCTTTTAATTTATGCATACATTTATATAAATTAAAAGTGGCGTAATTTATTATAATTTCTCCTGCTTCAAGTTTTGAAATATCTAATACATCGTTAATTAAAAATAGTAAATCTTGACCACAGCTATTAATGATTTTTAAGCTTTTTACTTGTTCTATATCTAGTTTTTGATCTTTGTTTTTCATCATTATTGAAGAAATAATATTTATGGAATTTAGTGGAGTTTTTAGTTCATGACTCATATTTGCTAAAAAATCATCCTTAGATTTATTTGCTTCAATCAATTCTTTATTTTGATTATCTAATTTAAGTGAATATTCTTTTAATCTTGTAATATCAAATATAACACCTATTAATCCAACAACTTCCTGCTTTTCATTAAAAAATACATTTTTATAAAAGACTAAATGTTTAATTTCTTTTTCATCATTTTCTAGAATTTCTTCATATTTTTGTGCAATTTGTGTTTTGAAAAGTTCTTTATCTCTTAAATCATATATATTTGCAGATTTTTTAGGAATTATTGCATAGATTGATTTTCCTATGATATTCTCTTTTTTCTGGTTAACAAAATTTTCAAAAGCTTTATTACATCCAATATATTTACCTTCTAAATCTTTATAATAAATTGGTGTATCAACATTATCAATTAGATCTTGTTGGAATTTAAGTTGTTTTTTTATTTTTATTTCAGCATCTTTTCTTTTTTGTATGTTTCTTAATAATAGAAGAATAAATACAAACATCATTATAAAAAGTATAATTGCTGAAATAATCTCTCTTTTATAATGTTCATAAAATGTAATTGGCTTATTTTGAATAAGACTGTCTTTTGGTAATAAATTTTGGTTTATTTTATACTTTATGAGATTTGTATAATTAAAAATAAATTTATTTGGGCTTACATATTGAATTGGAATATCTTGAACTTTAGTACCATTCAATATCTTTTGAGCTATTAATGCAACAGCTTTTCCTTGGAAAAATGAACTTACGGCATATCCTCCAATTATATCATCAAACTCCCAGGGGGAATAAACGGGCACATTAGAATTTTTATTAATCATTCGAGCAACATCATTAAATTCAAAAAACTTATTATTTTTATCTCTAAAAAAAACAGTTAAAAGAATTACACTATTTTCTGGTAGTTTTTTTACCTTAGTTCTTAAATTGTCATAAGTTATATCACTAACAAATTCAAAAGTTAGGTTTTTATCAGGATATTTTTCAATTGCTTCAACAACTTGTTTTTTTATTTGATTTCCAGTTGTTGTTGTATCTATAATTACAAAAATTTTATTTGTATTTGGATGTAGTGTTTTGATTAGGTTGATATTTTTTGTAATATCTGCTTTTTCATTTGTTCCTGTAAAGTTTGTAAAACCTTTTACATCTTCTTTAACTAGACTATTTACTCCACAAAATGCTATTGGTACTGAGTTAAATATTGAAGCACTATATTTTTTTAGAAAATTAAAGGCATTGTTATCGGAACTTATTATTAAATCAAATTTAGTATTTTTATATTTATCATAATAGATTTGTATTAAATTATTATAGTGTTCGATATTAACGAACCGTTTAGTATCCATATATTCAATAAAGTACTCGGTTTCTACATTACTTTTATTAAGTACTGAATAAATACCATCGTTTAATCTATCAGTCCATTGGAAAGATTGGTGATAAGAATGGAGAATAAGTACTTTTTTATTTTCTTTTGCAAAAGTACTAGTATTTAGTAATAGTATGATTAGTAACAAAATTTTTGATAATAAATTCATATATAATCCTATTATTTTTATTATACATTAAAATTATTAATTATCAAAATAGATATCTTTAAGTATTTCAATTTCTGTCTCTTATACACATCTCCGAGCCCACGAGACCAGAGAGGATCTCG
>OJIJ01000155.1_pt1 | contig 10776 bp, 10 predicted proteins | sample 1595891 | NCBI WGS metagenome assembly OJIJ01 (sample SAMN05416853, study PRJEB24817) | seawater metagenome | isolation source: Sea water | place: Canada:Atlantic | collected 2013-11 | reverse complement strand
TCGTCGGCAGCGTCAGATGTGTATAAGAGACAGAACTTAAATTGAGCAAAAAAAGTAATATTATTTTAATTGGTTTTATGGGAGTTGGAAAAGGTACAGTTGCTAGGGCTCTAGTAAAGTCATCTGATTACTTTGCAATAGATACTGATGATTTAATTGAAAGCATGGATAATAGAAAAGTGAAGACTATCTTTAAAGAAGATGGTGAAGCATATTTTAGAACTTTAGAAAAAAGATGTGCTAACTGGCTTGAAGAAAACGTAGATAATACGATTATTTCAACAGGTGGCGGATTTTTTAAACAAGAAAATATTCATAAAATTGGGAAGGTAATCTATTTAGAGTCTAGTTTTGAAGGAATTTTAAATAGAATCAATACTGCACCAAATGCAAAAGCTAAGCTAAAAAAACGTCCTCTATTAAAAGATTTAAAAATTGCAAGAAATCTTTATGATCAAAGAATTAAAGACTATAAAAAAGTTTCTGATGTTACTATATGTGTTGAAAATAGGAAGATGAAAGATATCATAAAAGATATATTAGGGAATATATAATGAAAATAATTAATACTACAGATGCAAATTTTGACCAAGAGTTTAAAAATATACTTGCACGTGCAAAAACAGATATAAAAGAAGTATCTACAATTGTTACAAATATAATTGATGAGATTGTGGAAAATGGAAATGAAGCACTTAAGTCTCACATTGAAAAATTTGATAAGTGGACAGTTCAATCAGATGAAGATTTACTAATCACAAAAGAAGAGATGGAAGCGGCTTACAATAATATTGGTGACGATTTAAAAAATGCTTTACACATTGCATATAATAGAATTAAAACTTATCACGAAAAACAACTTCCAAAATCATGGTTTGATTTTGAAAAAAATGGAACAGTTTTAGGACAAAAAGTAACTCCTGTAGATAGCGCAGGTCTTTATATCCCTGGTGGGAAAGCTGCATATCCTAGCTCACTTTTAATGAATGCAATCCCAGCAATTGTTGCTGGTGTTGATGAAATTGTAGTTTGTACTCCAACTCCAAATAATGAAATAAATGAATTACTTCTTGCAGCATGTCATATTTGTAATATTACTAAAGCTTACAAAGTTGGAGGAGCGAGTGCTATTGCTGCTATGGCTTACGGAACAGAAACTATTCCTAAAGTTGATGTAATTACTGGACCTGGAAATATTTTTGTAGCAACTGCCAAAAAGTTAGTATTTGGTGAAGTAAATATTGATATGATTGCTGGCCCATCTGAGATTGGAATTTTGAGTGATTGCTCTGCTAATCCAAAATATTTAGCAATTGATTTATTATCTCAAGCAGAACACGATGAAATGGCTAGTTCAATTATGATCACAATTGATGAAGAAGTTGCTAATAAGACGTCTGCTGAGGTAGATAAATATTTAGAAACTTTATCAAGACGAGAAATTGCTAAAAAATCTATTGATGATAGAGGTGCGATTATTGTTGCTTCAAATATGAATGAAGCAATAGATCTTATGAATGAAATTGCTCCTGAACATTTAGAGGTAATGACTTCGAATCCATTTGAACTTTTATCAAAAATAAAACATGCTGGTGCAATTTTCTTAGGTGAAAATACTCCTGAACCTATTGGTGATTATATAGCAGGACCAAATCATACTTTACCTACAGGAAGTACAGCTAAATTTTATAGCCCACTAAATGTAGAAAACTTTATGAAGAAAAGTTCAATTATTAACTTTTCAAAAGATGCCATTGATGAGTTAGGTGAAGCTTGTGCTTTATTAGCGGACACAGAAGGTTTAACAGCTCATGCTGAATCAGTAAGAGTAAGATTAAGAGAAGGAAAGTAATTATGAACAAAGATTGGTTTTTAGAAGATGAAGATGATATTTTTACAGGAAGTCCTAAGTCAAAATATTTTGATATAGCAAATCAGGCTAATAATGAAATTGTTGAAGATGAATTTGATAAGCTATTAGAAAAACTTGCTGTAATGGAAACGCTTTTATCTGAAGGTAAAGATGAAAACTTTGATATTAATAGAATAGTTAAACAGTATACTTTTGAGCATTCAGATGAAATTGCAGAGATGAAAAAAGGTCTATATATAGAGCTTACTGGTGATATTGTTTGTAGATTAGATTCGTAAGGTTTTTTGTGGAAGAGTTAGAACAAGTAAAAGAGCAGATTAAAAGTTTTATTATCCAGTGTGATGATAAAAAAAGTTTAGAACTTCTGGACCTTTTAGCAACGGGAAAGATGCTAAGAAGTAAATTAATTTTAAAAATTGCTGGAGTAAACGAAGAATCAATAAGGCTATGTGCAATAGTTGAAATGATTCATGCTGCATCGCTTCTTCATGACGATGTAATAGATGAAGCGGATACAAGAAGAGGTAAGCCTTCAATAAATGCGCTTTTTGATAATAAAACTTCAATTATGTTTGGAGACATTCTTTATTCAAAAGCCTTTACCGAACTTACTCAAATGGATAAAGAAGTTGCTTATACAGTTTCAAATGCAGTAACATTACTTAGTATTGGTGAGATGTTAGATGTTGATTTAACTGAAACTTTTAATACTTCATATGATAAATATCTTGATATGATTTATAAAAAAACAGCTTCATTAATTGAGGCATCTGCAAAATCTGCTGCAATACTTGTAAACAAAAATAAAGATAATTATGCTCTTTATGGAAAAAACCTTGGTCTTGCTTTTCAAATGATTGATGATATTTTAGATATTACGCAAGATAGTAAAACTTTAGGAAAACCGGCAATGCTTGATTTTGTTGAAGGTAAAGTAACTATTCCATATTTACTATTACATGAAAGAATCGAAGATAAAAAAAGATTAGAATCTTTATATAAAAAACCATTAAGTAGTGATGAGAGTTCTTGGATTAAAGAACAGATGATTTCTACAAATGCCCTATCAGATTCTATATTACAAGCACAAAAATTAGGGCAAGAAGCTATTGATGCAGTTAAAGATGAAGAGAATGAATCTCTTGTTCAAATTATGACTGCGATGATTGAAAGAGAGTTTTAAAATATGAGTTATTTAAGTATAAGTTTTTCACATAAAAATACAGATATTCAAACTAGAGAAAAACTTGCATTCCCAAGTGAAGAAAATAAAGATAGATTTTTAAAGCAAATTCTTGATGAAGATTTAGTTGATGAAGCAATTTTGTTATCAACATGTAATAGAGTAGAAATTATTGCTTCTGTTTTAAATACAGATCAAGCTTCTAAAAATATTATAAAAAAATTGTGTGCATATTCTGGAATTGATTTTGAAAACCTATATGATAGAGCAGATATCTATGAAAATGATGGTGCTATCCATCATCTTTTTTCAGTTGCTTCATCTCTTGATTCACTTGTGATTGGTGAGACACAAATTGTAGGACAATTAAAAGATGCATTTAGATTTTCATTAGCAAAAAAATATTGTGAACAAAATCTTCCAAGAGCATTACATTATTCTTTTAAATGTGCTGCTGCAGTTAGAAATGCAACTTCTTTAGGAACGGGGTCTGTTTCAGTGGCTTCTACAGCAGTTGCAAAAGCAAAAGAAATCATTGGTGATACATGTGGAGTCAAAGCACTTGTGATTGGTGCAGGAGAAATGAGTGAACTTACAATTAAGCATTTATTATCTTCAGGGTTTGATGTTATTTTAACAAGTAGAGATATTAAAAAAGCTCAAATATTAGCTGATACATATGAAGAACATGTAGTTGTAGAAGAATATTCTAATTTAGAAAAACTTTTAAGCGAAGTTCCTGTTATGATAACAGCGACTGCTGCACCTTATCCAATTATTACACAAGAGATGACTACTGAGTGTAATTTTAATAGATACTGGTTTGATATCGCAGTTCCTAGGGATATTGATGAAATAGAATCAGCAGATTTAGAAATCTATTCTGTTGATGATTTACAAGATATTGTTGATAGTAATATGAGCCTAAGAGCCCATCAGGCAAAAACTGGATATTCAATTGTAAATAAAATGTCTTTAGAATTTTTTGAATGGTTAAAATCACTTGAAGTAGAACCTGTGATTAAACATATGTATTTAAAAGGTGAAGAAATAATTGATAAGAAAGTTAAGACTGCTATAAAAAAAGGTTTTATTAGTTCTTCAGATGAAGAAAATATTAGAAAACTTTGCCAAACAGTTATTACTGAATATTTACACCAACCAGCTACAAAATTAAAATGTATTTCAAAAGATATGGAATGTGACATTATAGTAGGAACAGTTCAATCTGTATTTGGACTAAAATCTGATGCAAATATGCTTAATAAGTATAAATGCGACCATACAAACGAAAATTAAGAAATAGGATAAAATTAAATGAAATTTTCTCAAATGTTTATGCCAACAACAAAAGAAACTCCAAGTGATGCTACATTACCTTCTCACCAATATTTAGTAAGAGGTGGATTTATATCTCAAAGTGGTGCAGGTTTATATGACTTTATGCCATTAGGAAAAATTGTATTAGACAAAATTAGAGCTGTCGTAAAAGAAGAGATGGATAATACTGGAGCAAATGAAATGTTATGTTCTTTTGTTACGCCTCAATCTTTTTGGGATGAATCAGGACGATCTACTACTATGGGGAATGAACTATTACGTTTTAAAGATAGAAAAAATGCTGAGTATGTATTAAGTCCTACAAATGAAGAAGCTGTAGTTAATATGGTTAAAAATAGAATCACTTCTTATAAAAATTTACCTGTTAATCTTTATCATATTAACTTAAAATTTAGAGATGAAGCAAGACCGCGATTTGGTCTGATGAGAGGTAGAGAATTCTTAATGAAAGATGCTTACTCTTTCCATGCAACAAATGAAGATTTAGTTAGAGAATTTCACGTTATGGAAGAAGCCTATAAAAAAGTTTATACAAGACTTGGATTAGAATTCAGAGTTGTTGATGCAGATTCAGGTGCAATTGGCGGTAGTGGTTCAAAAGAATTTATGGTATTAGCAAATTCTGGTGAAGATACTATTGTTGCTTGTCCTGATTGTGATTATGGTGCAAATATTGAAGCTGCAGTTAGAGTAAAGAAAGAAGTTAAAAATTGGCATGAATTAACTAATAGTGTTATGAAAATGGAAAAAGTTTTAACTGAAGGAATGAAGACAATTGAAGATGTTTCAAACTTTTTGAGTACTTCAAAAGCGCAATCAATCAAAGCAGTAATAAAAAAAGCTATTTATGAAGAATCACAAGAAATAGTTGTTTTCTTTGTAAGAGGTGATGATGAGCTTGAAGAAACAAAAGCTACAAATGCTGTTGATTGTTTAGAGTTAGTTGATGCTTCAGAAGACGAGATTAAAGAAGCTGGTCTTTGTGCTGGATATTGTGGACCATTTGGATTACCTGAAAATATCACTTTTGTTGTTGATTCTGAATTAAAAAATGAAATTGGTTTAGTTTGTGGTGCAAACGAAGAAAACTATCACTATACAGGTACTGACTTAACTACTTTAAAAGATGTAAAGTATTTTGATTTAATTATCGTTCAAGAAGGAGATAAGTGTTCATCTTGTGGTGGAAGTTTATCTTACACTAAAGGAATTGAAGCTGGACATATTTTCCAACTAGGAACTAAATATTCTGAAGCAATGGATGCAAAATTCTTAGATGAAAATGGAAAATCACAACCTTTTATTATGGGATGTTATGGAATTGGTGTTTCTAGATTAGTTGCCGCGGTAATTGAACAAAATCATGATGAAAAAGGTTGTATCTGGACAAAAGAAACTGCACCTTTCTTAGTTGATATTATTGTATCAAATGGGAAAAAAGAAGAAGAACTTGAAGCTGGTATGAAAATATATGAAGATCTAAAAGCTTTAGGAATCAGTACAATTATTGATGATAGAAAAAAAGAGAGATTTGGTTTTAAAATGGGAGACTTTGAATTAATCGGATTCCCATATGCTGTAGTAGTTGGTAAAAAATTACAAGATGGTATAGTTGAAATTATAGATAGAAAAACTTTAGAAAAAGAAGAAGTTGATATCAAAAGAGTTACAGAAAAATTATATTCAAAAATTAAATAATAATAATTCTTATTCATAAGAAAAAAATAGTATAATACAAAAAATTAATACAGGAGAGAAAATGGATAGTGTTCAAACTGTTACAGATATGGTTGGTTTATATGCTTTAAACATTGCAATTGCAATTGTTGTTTTTGTTATTGGAAAATGGCTAGCTAGAAAAGTTACTGATTTAGCTGTAAAATTACTTAGAAAAAAAGAAGGAATGGATGAAACGTTAATAAATTTTGTTGATGATATCATTTATTATGTTTTAATGATTATGGTTATTTTAACTGCATTAAAACAAGTAGGAGTTGATACAACTTCATTCTTCGCAATCTTAGGTGCCGCTGGTCTTGCTATTGGTTTAGCATTAAAAGATTCTTTAGGAAACTTTGCCTCTGGTGTTATGATTATAATGTTCAAACCTTTTAAAATTGGTGATGTTATAACAGCAGCAGGAGTTACTGGAAAAGTTGAAGAAGTATTTATTTTTAATACTGTTATGATTACACCAGATAACCAAAAAATGATTGTGCCAAATGGTGCAATTACAGCAGGGTCAATTACAAATATTAATGCAAAACCTACAAGAAGAGTAGATTTAGTTGTTGGTATTGGATATGAAGATGATATTAAAAAAGCAAAAGAAGTTTTAACTTCTATTGTAAATGCAAATGATAAAGTACTTTTAGACCAAGGTATTACAGTTGCAGTTTCTGAATTAGCAGATTCATCAGTTAATTTTGTTGTAAAAGCTTGGGTTAACACTCCTGATTATTGGGATGTTAAATTTGCTTTAACAGAAGACATAAAAATTACATTTGATAAAGAAGGAATTTCAATTCCTTATCCTCAACAGGATGTTCATCTTTACAAAAACGATTAATATCCCCCAAGTCTTAGAAGAGATTCTTCTAGACCTAAAAAGTATTGGCGCTTTGCCAATACTTGTTGGTGGATGTGTACGAGATAGCTTTTTAAATATTCCATCAAAAGATTATGATATTGAAATTTTTAATATTGATTCTTTAGAAACTATAGAAAAATCACTTAAAAAATTTGGTTCAGTAAAAGAAGTAGGAAAATCATTTGGGGTTTTAACTTTACGTATTGAAGAATTTGATTTTGATTTTGCACTTGCAAGAACAGAAAAAAAAGTAGAATCTGGGCACACCGGTTTTGAAGTTACTACTAAATCTAATCTATCATATGAAGAAGCCAGTTTAAGAAGAGACTTTACTCTTAACTCAATTGGTTATGACTTTTTCAAAAAAGAGTTTCTAGACCCTCATAATGGGATTGAAGATTTAAAAAATAGAACCTTGCGTCATATAAAAGATGAAACTTTTATTGAAGACCCTTTGCGCGTTTATAGAGCTGTTCAATTCTGCTCACGATTTAATTTACAACTTGATAAAAAAACATTTGAGTTATGTAAACAAATGGTAGAAAATAATGAATTAGAAGAACTTCCAAAAGAGAGAGTTTTTGAAGAATTTAAAAAACTATTTTTAAAATCAAAAAAACCATCTGTTGGATTTGAAATTTTAAAAGACTTAGGAATTTTAAAACATTTTCCTGAGCTTGAATCTCTTGTAGGTTGTGAACAAGAAAAAGAATATCATCCCGAAGGTGATGTGTGGATTCATACTCTTATGACAATAGATGAGATGGCAAAATATAAAACAGATGATGAATATAGAGATTTATATCTTTTTTATGCACTTCTTTGTCATGATTTAGGAAAGCCACTTTGTACAAAAGAGATTGAAGGAAGAATCACTTCACATAAACATGAATCACTAGGTGTTGAACCAACGATTAGTTTTCTTTCAAAAATTACAAACGAAAAAAAATTTATAGAAAAAATTGTGCCACTTGTAAAAAATCATTTAGCTCCTTTTCAATTATACAAAGCAGAATCTTCAATCAAAGCAGTTAAAAGACTATCCTTAAAATGTAATATTGAAGATCTTTGTATTGTGTGCCTTGCTGATTGTAAAGGAAGAACAATACCTGATAAGGACAAATGTGATAAAGCTGTCTCTTGGCTCTTAGAAAAAGCAAGAGAGATGAATATTTCTAAAGAAGGATTAAAACCTATAGTCCAAGGTAGAGATTTAATTGAACTAGGGATGAAACCATCAAAAGAATTTAAAGGAATACTTGAATATGCTTTAAACCTACAAATAGATGAGAATTTTGATAAAGAAAGTATTTTAATAAAATTAAAACAAAACTATAATTTATAAATTAGAAGTAGTTTTCTAAAAAAACCACCTCTAACCCTTACTCATTATTCATTGATAATATGAACATCTCTTTGTGGAAATGGAATAGTTATATTATTTGCATCAAGAGCTTTTTTAATATCTTCTCTAACACCAAAATATACGTCCCAGTAATCATCTATATTACACCAAGGCATTACAAGTAAGTTTACTGAACTATCTGCTAAGGCATTAACTCCAACAGCACAAGCAGGGTCTTTTAATACTTTGTCATTTTTTGCAATAGTTTCTAAAATAACTCTTTTTGCATCATCAATATTACTATCATATGAAATACCAACTTCCATATCAACTCTTATTGTTCCATTAGCTGTAATATTTGTAATAGAATTTGCTGAAACTGCAGAGTTTGGTAAAATCACTGTTTTATTTTGGAAGGTAGTTAAAATAGTATTAAATATTTGAATTTCTTTTACGATTCCTAATTGACCTTGAGATTCAATCAAGTCACCAATTTTGTATGGTCTAAAAATAAGTAATAATACTCCTCCTGCAAAGTTTGAAAGTGAACCTTGTAGTGCTAACCCAATAGCTAAACCAGCAGCACCTAGCACAGCTATAAATGATGTAGTTGCAATACCAACCATAGAAGCAACAGAGATGAAAAGTAATAATTTTAATCCCCATGATGTCAAACTCTTTAAAAATGGAATTAAAGTTTCATCTGTCTTTGATGCAATTAAAGCTTTTTCTAAAATCTTAGCAACACCACTTATAATCCATAATCCAATAATTAACGTAACTATTGCTAGTGCAAGTTTTGGTGCGTACTCAACAGCTAGGCTCATTGCTTGTGAAATATATTCTTCCATATACTATCCTTTTGATATAATAATTTTGTAAATTATATCAAATACATCTAAAATTATTGTTAAAAATATTAGGACGTAAGTATAGGTGATAGGTATAAAAATAATAAATATAGTTAAAATATATTATTCTTGAAGAAAAAAATCAATATAATACTTTCTAAATTATTTAGTAGGAGAGAAAATGAAATATATTGTTTCATCAGTGTTGTTTATACTTTTTTTTACTGGTTGTGCAGATAAAGTTGTTGTAAATTATGCCCCAAGTTCAACTATGGTTGTTAAAGGAAATGTAAAAGTTGGTCAATTTGAATATCTACCAATTGAAAAGTTTAAAGTGCAATCAAATCAAATTAGGAATACGGCAATAGGTTCAATAATTTTTGAAAAAAATATTAATGAATATTTTAGAGATGCTGTTTTTAATGAATCAAGACTTGTTGGTATAAAGGTAGATGGTGAAAACCAAGTTTCAGGTGAAATAAACGATTTTTTAATTGATGATTTAGGATTTAGTGTTGATTGGACACTAGATGTAAAATACAATGTAATGAAAAATGGTAATTTGTGTTATTCTGATAATAAGATTCTTAAAAAAAATACATCAAAATTTATAAATCCATTTGGAACTTTAAATGAAGTTCTTAAATTAAACATTGAAAAAGTATTTAAAGATATAAAATTTGTAGAATGTATAAACTAAAATTTTAGTTTATACATTACGGTCTAACTATATAATTTTCACTTCCATTTATTGAATGAAAAATAGTTATGTCATATTTCTTAGCATAATATTTTAAAATCTTTTTTTGTAAAACTGGTTCGATTGATGGAGTAAACCATGCATTATTAGAAGTCGCAATCATATATTTTACATCACCAAGGTTTTGGTATATTTCTTCACTAGTAGCTTCATAACAGATCGCATTTCTAAACTTTGTTCCATGTATATTAAAATCTGTTGGATTTTTAGCTTTTGTATAATCTTGTGCACCATTGTAAAAAGTGTCATTGATTAAATCAACAAAAAACTGTGGAAGAGGAATTTCTTCTCCAAAAGGTACCAGAACTACTTTTTTTGCAATATTTAATTTTCCTTTTGAAAAATAAAAAGTAGCATTATAGTATTGACTGTTTTCTAGATATAAAGCACCTGCAATAATGTCAATTTCGTGTGATTTTTCTTCTAATTGATACATTAAAAAGTTTTCTTTATTTAATAAAATTGGGAAAACAGTTTCAGGCAGAATTATAAGTTCTTTCCCTTCTAATATTGCTTTATCGATAAGTTTTAGATTTTCATCTAGAATATTTGAGATATTCTTTTTAACCCATTTTTGTTCTTGACTAACGTTTAATTGGGGCATTGAAATTTTTATATTTGGATTATCTATATATAAACCTGTATTTGATGATATTAAATACAATGGAATTAAAGTTAAAATTTTCAATTTTTTATTTAACTGTATAAACATAAATACAGAAGCTAAAATTAGAGCAAAATGCTCTTTTGAAGTTGGAAGGTAACTATCAATAAACATTAGTTCCTGTCTCTTATACACATCTGACGCTGCCGACGAAGAGGATAGTGTAGAT
>OJIJ01000153.1_pt1 | contig 10810 bp, 13 predicted proteins | sample 1595891 | NCBI WGS metagenome assembly OJIJ01 (sample SAMN05416853, study PRJEB24817) | seawater metagenome | isolation source: Sea water | place: Canada:Atlantic | collected 2013-11 | reverse complement strand
GGCTCGGAGATGTGTATAAGAGACAGATATCTGGTTGGTAATTTGGAGAAGCAGTAATTAAAAGTTTTTTACCATCAGAACTAACGTCTGAGGCAACTAACATTCCTTCACTCTTCATTATTGTTTCTCTTTTTCTAGTATAAATATTAGTTTTAATTAAAGCAGGGATTCCTTTATCATAAGTAGTATAATAAAAACTCTCTTGTTTTTTATCTGCCCACTTTGGGAATATATTTAACCCTCCTCTAATTATTTTTTTTTGGAAAGCTAAAGTATAGTCTGCAATTATAATATCTGCTTTTTTAGCTCCTTGATATTGCGAGAAGATAACAAACTTATCCATCCAATCAATAGGAGGTGCTTTTAAATGTTTATTAATTGAAATTGCAATCCTGTGTGCTAAAAAAGGATATCTTTCTTCACTAGAAGTAGTAAACGTTCTAGTAAAAACTAATTGTTTTGAATTAATATCATATAATTTTATCATTACTGAATATCCGCCAAAACCACTAACTGAAGCATTAATATTTAAAAATAAATCTGTCCCTTTATTTGATAGACTTAACATATCAGGGTTAGAGTTATAATCAACAGATAATGCAGTATTAAGAACATCAAAATGACCACTAACTTTTAAATCTTTTGTAACTACATCTTTAATTTTAGCTGTTAGCGACTTTTTCATTGCTGTTGGAGCTACACCAATTTCAATTTTTGGTAATGTACTAGATTTTTTTACAATATCTATTTCTGCATCTGCTGCATATAAAAAATTTGTTAAGATAAGTACTAGAATTAACAACTTTGTAGCAAATAGATTTCCACTTTTTTTTATCATTTATTAACCTTCTGATTTAAAGTTTATTATAATATCTACTTTTGTGTTAATTTTATGTGTAGGAAACGTTTCGCTCTTTTGAGATTCTAAAAACTCTTTTAATGATTCATCAAATCTTTCATCTTTTGAATATTTTACTATACGATAATCAAAACTTCCATCATTGGTAATTATTACAAGAACTTTTACTCCTAATCCTTCTTCAAGTAGCCTTGGATTCCATCTTTCCCAGAGTATTTGCTTTATTTTTGAAAAATATTCATGTTTTTCGCCTTTTCCACTAGCAGCAGTTTTGGGCATATTTGTAGTTGTTTTAACATCATTTAAAAGCTTCGAAACAGAAGAGTTATCAGTCTTTTTTTGTTTCTGAAATTTTGATTTAAATCTACTTGGATCAATTGATTCTTTTACTGTATTTACTTCTTTTTCAACAGTTTTTTTTGCTTTCGTTTTTACATTTGCAAAAAGTGATTTAAAGTTTGCTGCTTGTTTATGTGATTTAGAAGTAGATTTTTTTACAATTTCTTGCTTTTTTTGAACAGTTTTTTTAGCAACTCTTTTTCTATCAGATTTCGTTGAAATTAATTCAAGTTCTAAAACTGTAGTTTTTACAGAATCATATTTTTTAGCTTTTGGTGCATTAACATAAATAAAAAATGATGCAATAATTAGAAGATATATACTAACTGATATAAATCCTGATAAATAAAAGTAATTTCTTTCTTTCATACTTATCAATCAGTTATAAGTGCTACTTTATAAAAACCAGCCTCTTTTACTGATTTTAATACATGCATAATATCATCGTATACTAAAGTTTTCTCAGCTCTTATATGTATTGTAGTTTTTCTATCTTTTTCTTTTGCATATAAAACAAAATTATCTGCAAAATTATCAAGTTCATATTTTTTTTTATTAACTCTTACTATTCTGTCTTTTGTAATTACGATATCAATTTTTTTAACTGCTTGTATTTGTTGTGAAGCACTTCCTTTCGGAAGATTAATAGGTTCTTCGAATTCTATTACAGGGGCTGTTACCATTAGAATAGCTAAAAGCACTAGCATAACATCAACTAAAGGAGTAATATTTAAATCAGGTTTTTGATTATAATCAAACATCCTTACCCTTTAGCTATTAAAATTTCTGATTGTGCCTTTAAATATATATTTAACTCGTAAACTTTTCTAGTCAAAATTTGATGAAAAGTATAAGCAAATATAGCTACAAAAATACCAGCTGCAGTTGCAACTAATGCTTCAGAAATAGCGGGAGCAATAATTGAAAAACTAACTTTAGAATGTGTCGAAAACTTAGCGAATGATTCTAATATACCAACAACTGTACCAAAAAGTCCAATAAATGGAGATGTTGAAGCAATAATTGACATCCAAGATATACCAACACTAGCATCTTTTATAATACTCAACTCACAAGCATGTAATATTTCTTTTGTATTAGCATTATTTGCACATTTATGTAATGCAGATAAAGGACTAAGAGAAGCATTTCTTGCAGTTAAAGAATCTAAAGATTTCTTTTCATTGAAAATTGAAGATTTTAAAGATAAATATCTATAGATAAATATCCAAAAAACTAATAAGAAGTAAAATGACAGCGACAATAACACTAAAAGTGTTATTGCACTACCACTACTAAAATAATTTAAAGCTGTATCAATCATTTCGTTCTTAAGCGAATGAGTTAATTCTAGCTTCTACTGCTGCTAATGATACATTTGCATCTTTAACAGAGTTTACTAATTCTTTTGCAGCTTCAATATTTTTAGCGATTTCAGAATCTGGTCCTGAAGTAAGAGCTACTGCTCCATCTACTAAAACATCAACAGAGTTTTCAGAAACTTTTACGTGTCCCCAGTTAATAGCTACTGCTTCAGTTGAATCTGCTTTTTCTATAATAATTACGCCAACAGTTAATGATGATACTAAAGATGCGTGTCCTGGTAGAACACCGAACTCTCCCTCTTTACCTGGAAGAGTTACAGTTTTTACGTCATCATTAAAAATTTGACCATTTGGTGCAACTATCGATAATTTCATTGTATCCATAAAGCTACCTTATTTATTATTTCATTCCCTCGGCTTTTGCTAGAACTTCATCAATTCCACCAACCATATAGAACGCTGTTTCAGGAACATCATCATACTTACCTTCTAAGATTCCTTTGAATCCAGCGATAGTATCAGATAATTCAACATATTTACCAGGAGAACCTGTAAATACTTCTGCAACGAAGAATGGTTGAGATAAGAATCTCTCAATTTTTCTAGCTCTAACAACAACTAATTTATCTTCTTCTGATAACTCATCCATACCAAGAATTGCAATAATATCTTGTAAATCTTTGTATTTTTGAAGTACAGATTGAACACCTCTAGCAATAGAGTAATGTTCTTCACCTAAAATATCAGCACTTAAAATTCTTGAAGAAGAATCAAGTGGATCAACCGCAGGGTAGATACCTTTTTCAGCAATCTTTCTGTTAAGAACTGTTGTTGCATCAAGGTGAGCAAAAACAGATGCAGGAGCTGGATCTGTTAAGTCATCCGCTGGTACATATACAGCTTGAACAGAAGTAATTGAACCTTTATTAGTTGAAGTAATTCTTTCTTGTAATTTACCCATTTCTGAAGCAAGTGTTGGTTGGTAACCAACTGCAGATGGAATTCTTCCTAATAAAGCTGACATTTCAGAACCTGATTGTGCAAATCTAAAGATATTATCAACAAACATTAATACATCTAGTCCTTGCTCATCTCTAAAGTACTCAGCCATTGTAAGACCTGTTAATGCAATTCTATTTCTTGCACCTGGAGGCTCACTCATTTGACCATAACATAATGCAACTTTGTCCAGTACGTTAGAATCTTTCATTTCGTAGTAAAGGTCATTACCTTCTCTTGTTCTTTCACCAACACCTGCGAATACTGAGTATCCTGAATGTTTGAAAGCAACATTATGGATTAATTCCATGATAATAACTGTTTTACCAACACCAGCACCACCGAATAGTCCAACTTTTCCACCTTTTGAATATGGTGCAAGTAAATCTACAACTTTAATACCAGTTTCAAACATTTCTGTTTTAGTTGATTGTTCTTCAAATGCTGGAGCTTCTCTATGAATAGACCATCTTGGAGTATCAGCAGGAACTGCTTCACCCTCATCAACTGGTTCACCAATTACATTGAAAATTCTTCCAAGTACTGCTTCACCAACTGGAACCTGAATTGGTCCACCAGTTGCGTTACATTCTTGACCTCTAGTTAAACCCTCAGTCATGTCCATTGCAATAGTTCTTACTCTACTATCACCAATATGTGCAGCAACCTCTAATACTAATCTGTCAGCGTTAGCGTCTGCTAATACTACATCAATAGCTTCATTAATTTCTGGTAGGTATCCGTCGAATTCTACATCAACAACAGGACCCATTACCTGAATAACTTTACCTTTCATACGCGATGCTCCTTTTTATTATTTTAATGCTTCAACACCACTGATAATTTCTATCAGTTCTGTTGTAATTGCAGCTTGTCTAGCTTTGTTATATTCTACTGTTAAACTATCAACTTTTTCTCTTGCATTTTTAGTTGCAGCATCCATAGCTTGCATTCTAGCTGAGTGTTCAGCAGCTAAAGAATCGATTAATGAATAATACATATTGAAATCAATATACTTATTCGTTAATTCAGTTAATACTTCTTCATCATCATCTGGTTCAATTTCTAACATTGAAGTTTCATTTTCACTAACTTCAACATTTTCTAAACTAATTGGTAACAATTCTCTAACTCTAATTTCTTGAGTTAGCATATTTAAAAATCCATTATAAACTAAAACTACTTTATCAGTAGTACCAGTTTGGAAATCTTCAACAACAGCTTTTATAAAATCAGCTGCTCTATCATACTCAGGAGCTGAAGATAAATCAGAGACAGATTGAAGTAAATCAATATTCTGGAAGTTAAAAAAGTCTACACCTTTTCTTCCAGCTGCTCTTAATCTAACTGTAACACCTTTTGCATCATAGTCTTCAATTAATTTAGTAACTGTCTTAATTGTTGCCATATTAAAGCCACCACAAAGACCTTTGTCAGCAGTTACAAAAACAATATCAACTGTTTTTGGATTATCGTTCTGAAGGAATGCTTTATTAGTATTACCTCCATCTTGAACTTTGCTAACTCTATTTGCTATTTCAGAAAGTACTTCATTAATCTTCTTTGCATAACTTCTAGATTGTTCAGACAATTGTCTAGTTCTAGTAAGTTTTGCAGAAGATACTAATTTCATAGCATTAGTAGTCTTCTGTGTGTTTTTAACACTTCCGATTTTTACTTTAATTTCTTTTAAGTTAGCCATAGACTAATCCTTATTTTGCATTAAAAACAGTTTTAAACTCTTCTAACGCAGCTTTTAAAGCTGTTTCTGTTTCATCATCTAACTTTTTCTTAGATTTGATTGAATCAAGAATATTTGCATATTTTTGTTCAATAAATGGATGTAATTCAGCTTCATACTTAACAACATCTTCAACAGCTACATCTTCTAAATAACCTTTTGTACCAGCATAAAGAATAACAACTTGTTTTTCAATAACTAAAGGTTGATTAACACCTTGTTTAAGTACTTCAACCATTCTTTGACCAAGTTCTAATTCTTTTCTTGTATTTTCATCAAGATCAGAAGCGAACTGTGCGAATGCTTCAAGTTCTCTAAATTGTGCAAGTGTTAATTTTAAAGTACCAGCAACTTGCTTAGTAGCTTTAATTTGTGCAGCACCACCAACTCTTGATACTGAAAGACCTACATTAATAGCCGGTCTAATACCTGAGTTAAATAAGTTAGTTTCTAAGAAGATTTGACCATCTGTAATAGAAATAACGTTTGTTGGAATATATGCAGCAACATCTCCAGCTTGAGTTTCAATAATAGGTAAAGCAGTCATTGATCCAGCACCTAAGGCGTCAGATAATTTTGCAGCTCTCTCTAATAATCTCGAGTGTAGATAGAATACATCCCCTGGGAATGCTTCTCGACCCGGAGGTCTTCTTAATAATAATGACATTTCTCTATAAGCAACGGCATGTTTTGTTAAATCATCATAAATGATTAAAACGTGCTTACCATTATCTCTAAAGTATTCACCAATTGTAACACCAACGTATGGAGCTAAGAATTGTAATGCAGGTGAATCTGCTGCACCAGCATTAACAACAATTGAGTAATCCATTGCACCAGCTTCTTCTAATGTTCTAACAACAGAAGCAACATTTGATGCTTTTTGACCGATTGCAACATAAATACAAATTACATCTTCAGTCTTTTGGTTAAGAATTGTATCGATAGCAACAGTAGTTTTACCAGTTTGTCTATCTCCAATAATAAGCTCTCTTTGACCTCTTCCAATTGGAACAAGTGCATCAATTGCTTTAATACCAGTTTGTAATGGTTCATGAACTGATTTTCTAGCCATGATTCCAGGTGCTTTTTCTTCAACAAGTCTATGTTCAGCTGCTTCAATAGCACCTTTACCATCGATTGCTTCACCTAAACCATTAACAACTCTACCAATCATACCTTCGCCAACTGGAGTGTCTAAAAGTTTACCAACTCTTTTACAAGAAGTTCCTTCTCTAAGACCTACACCTTTACCTAATACAACAACACCAACTGTAGATTCTTCTAAGTTTGAAGCAAGACCTTTTTCGCCATTTTCAAATTCAACAATCTCACCAGCCATAACATTTTTTAGACCGTAAACTTGAGCAATACCATCTGCATAAGAGATGATTTTACCAGTTTCGTTAACATCTACATTTAATTCAAAGTTATCAATTCTTTCTTTTATAATCGAACTGATTTCATCCGCTTGAATTTTTGCACCCATTCAATTTCTCCTTTGTAAGTTCTAAACTGCTTTTAAAATATGATTAATCATTTGTGATTTAAGTCTTTCTTTTGAGAATGAAATCTCAACTCCAAGACTATCAATATCAACTTTGATACCATCATAATCACAAACATCTTGTGATAGTGATAACTTAACATCAAACTTCTTACTAAATTGTGTTTCAATAGAAGAAACATATTTTGCACTAAGTTTTTTGTTTGTGTATACTACACCCGTATAAGTATTATTCATTCTAGCTATTTGACCATCTAATTCTTTTACCATTGCAGGGATTAAATCAAGTCTCTTGTTTGTCCCAAGTAATTTAATTAGATTTTTCAAATCATTTCCACATTTGTCTATAAATGAAATAACTAAATTTACTTTATCATTACTATTGATTTCAGACGAAGAAATAATAGAGATAAACTTCTCTTCTTTAAAAGCAGAAGCAATAGTTTTTAAATCATCATAAACAGCAGTAGCAGACTTAATATCTTTACCATCTAATAATGCTTTTACATATCTTTTTGCTATTAAATCGTTCATTATGCAACCTTCTTAACTACAATATTTACTAACTCATCTTGAGTTAAGGCAACGTTGTCAGAACTTAATAACTCATCAAGAATTTCAGAAACAATTTGTCTCTTCCCTTTTGACATTTCAACTTTGATTTTATCATCAAAGCCTTTATCTAAGTTTGCGATTTCAGATTCTACAGCGTCAGCAACTCTTTGTTTTACTGAATCAATATCACCTTTTGCAGTTTCAACGATTTCCGCTGCAAGTGTTTTCGCTTCTTCTAATTTTTTAGCAGCATCATCAACTTTATCTTTTGAAGCTTTTAAAGTATCTTCTACTTTATCAAGTTCAGCTTGAATAGAAGCAGTTCTGTCTGCAAAGAATGCTTTAATTTTATCAGCAAGTAAATACCATAAAATTCCAGCAAAAATTATAAAGTTAACGGTTCTTTGAACTATATCAGTTTCTACCGCACCTTCACTACTAGCAAATAACCCCAATGGAGCTAAAGCTAATCCAAGTATTAATAATTTTTTCAACTCTAACCTCCCTATTAAATTGAGCTAATCTTAGCTTTTAAGCTCTCATTAAATTGAGGCATTGCAGCTACTAATGATTCTCTTAAAGCTTCTGTTTCTTTCGCTAAGTCTTTAGTAAACTTAAGCGATTTTGCTTCTAGTTCTTCTTTAGCATTTGCAAGTTTAGCATCAGCTATCTCTTTTGCTTCCGTGTATGCTTGGTCTCTAATAGCAGCGGCTTCTTTTTTAGCTTCAGCAAGTACATGACTAGCTTCTTCTAACATACCATCTACATCAGCACTGTTTGATTGAGCATTTTCTAAATCTTTTTTAATAGATTCAGATCTGTCATCCATGTGCTTTAACAGTGGTACGAATAAACGACTATTAAGGATTGCAACAACAAAAAGGAAGATAACTCCTGAGCTAAGCAATAATACAGGACTTATGTCTAACATTCATTCCTCCATATTTTTTACAGTTTAGTTTTACTAAAACTGTTATATTTTAGCTAAAAGATATATAAAAATAAATTAAAGGAATAGATTCTAGAAAAGAAATTTATAAAGTGTTACCAAAGTAATTAGAAATCATCTCAATATCTTCTTGAGAGTTAATTTCAATTTTAAAATAGTTTTTTTCTGCTTTTACTTTTAGGTTACTATTTTTAAGTGTTTTTAAAGCATTATCTAGTGGTTTAAAGTCATAATTAACTTTTTTAGTTTTAGTTTTTTCAGTTTTTTTAGAACTAGGAGTTTTAAGTTCTCGAACTAGAGATTCAGTCTCTCTAACTGACAACTTTTGTCCAATGATAGAATCAGCAATCTTCTTCTGATCCTCTTCAGATAGGCTAAGCATTACTTTTCCATGACCTGCAGAGATTTTGTCATTTGCAAGCATTTGTTGTACATAAGAACTCAGTTGTAATAATCTTAAAGTATTAGTAATAGAAGTTCTACTTTTAAAAACTTTTTTTGATAATTGATCATGAGTTATATTATGTTCATTTATCAATTGAGCATAAGAATAAGCTAATTCAACAATATTTAAATCATCTCGTTGAATATTCTCAATTAATGCTAATTCTCTTAATTTAAAGTCTTCAATCTCAACAATATTAACTTTTATTGTTTCAATATTTGCAAGTTTATGAGCTCTTAATCTTCTCTCTCCTGCAATTAAAATATACTCATTATTCTCATTTTCAATTACAGTAATTGGTTGAAGTAAACCATGCTCAACAATTGAGTCAGATAATTCTTTTAGTCTATCTTCATCAAATATTTTTCTTGGTTGATTTGGATTTGGTTTAATTAGATTAACATCTAATTCTATATTGCCATTATTACCAGATGAATTTGAATTACCATATGCAGTTTCAACTTCACCTAAAAGTTCTCCAAGTCCTCTACCTAGTGCCATATTAAAATCCTATAATCTTGAGTTTTTTATCCAGCAATTGCACGTGCTAGATTTGAGTAAGCTTTTGTTCCTATAGCTGATGCATCATATAACATAATAGGTTTCCCAAAACTTGGACTTTCAGCTAATTTAATATTCCGTGGTATTACAACATATGAAGAATCATCAATTTTAAATAGTTTATTTTCAAAATGCTGTGCTAAATCCGCAAATACTTGTTTTGATAGGTTATTTTGAGAACTATACATTGTAGGTAAAAAACCTCTAATTTGTAATTGTCTATTAATTGTTTGTTTTACTAATTTAATTGTATTCAATAATTGTGCTAATCCTTCAAGCGCAAAGAATTCACACTGAATAGGAATAAGTACTGAATTTGAAGCACTTAAGATATTGATTGTAATTGGTCCTAGAGCAGGAGGTGAATCAATAATTATAAAGTCATAATCTTTTCTAAGAGGGTCAATTTTTCTTTTTAAAACTAATTCTCTTTCTTTTGTATTCTTATAAAATTCTTTTTCAATACCAACAAGGCCGATATTTGATGGAGCTACTTTTAAATTTTCAATTTCTGAATCTAAAATAATTTCATTTAATTCTTTTGTTCCAAGCATTACATGATAAATATTGTATTCATACGTATCTCTTTGAAAGCCTAGTGATGTAGTTGCATTTGCCTGAGGGTCAGCATCAATCAATAATACTTTTTTTCCTTCTAGCGCCAAAGCAGCACTTAAATTTACAGCTGTAGTAGTTTTTCCTACTCCACCTTTTTGATTTGCTATTGCAATTACTTCTGCTGTCATCTTAAACTAAATACCTTTGTATTATCAATTTCTATCGAACCATCATCATTTAATATTGCTTTTTCTAATGAAACTTTTTTATTATCTAATGTAGCTTTGAATTTTTTACTTCTAAGGAATTCTATCTTAAACTGACTAAAAATTTGCTTCCAAGAAGACTCTTTCTTTAAAGTTTCAAAATATAGTTCTAAAATTGATTTTGAATCAATTTCTATATCTAATTTACCAAAATTTTCATCTACATCAATCAAATTTAAACCAATACCACAATAGACTAAATCTCTAGTTGCTGTAGTAATTGTACCACCGATCTTTTTATCATCAATATAAAAATCATTTGGCCACTTTAACCATAAATTAGAGCCTTTAGACTTTAAAATAGATTTTAAGATATAAGAAAAAAAGATTGATGCACTTTGAAGTTCTAAATCTTCTGGTAAATCTTTTTTCTCTAAAACAAAAGAAAAAAATAAATTTCCGCATTTTCCTTGCCATGAATTCCCACGACTACCAATGCCATTAGTTTGTAAAGAGGTCATTATACAAACTGGATAAGTATAACCTTCTTTTTTAATAAGTTCTTTTAAATATGTGTGAGTAGAATTAACTTCATCTAATAATATAATTTTCATGATGGATTATACATAATTACTTTAGAAGAATATATTAAATATAATCTAATAAAAAAGAGAGTTTATGTTAGATCCCGTATTACCTATTGCACTATATTTAGCCTGTCTCTTATACACATCTGACGCTGCCGACGAAGAGGATAGTGTAGATC
>OJIJ01000149.1_pt1 | contig 11007 bp, 11 predicted proteins | sample 1595891 | NCBI WGS metagenome assembly OJIJ01 (sample SAMN05416853, study PRJEB24817) | seawater metagenome | isolation source: Sea water | place: Canada:Atlantic | collected 2013-11 | reverse complement strand
ATCTACACTATCCTCTTCGTCGGCAGCGTCAGATGTGTATAAGAGACAGTATTATAGATGTTGTTCCCTCTTATACAACAATTCTTATCACTTTTGATATTTTTAATATATCTTTAGAAAAACTACAAAATCAAATATTAGATATAAATTTCACTTCAAATAATCAAGAAAATGAATCTACTATTATTGAAATACCTTCTTATTATGGAGAAGAGGTTGGTTTAGATTTAAAAAGAATAAGCGAAATAAATAATATCAGTGTAAAGGATATAATTGAAATTCATTCTTCACAAATTTATACTGTTTTTACAATTGGATTTGCCCCAGGGTTTGCTTATTTAGGTCAAGTAGATAAAAAAATTGCAACACCAAGATTAGATAGTCCAAGAAGAATAGTAAAAAAAGGTTCTATCGCTATTGCAGATACACAAACTGCAATATATCCTCAAGATTCCCCTGGTGGATGGAATATTATTGGACTTACGACATTTAATATGTTTAATAAAGAGTTAGATAACTTATGTCCTCTTAGTATGGGGGATAAAATTAAATTTAAACCAATTTCACAAGCAGAATTTATAAACTTAGGAGGAGAAATATGAATGGATTTGAAGTTATAAGTCCTGGTATTCTTACTTTGATTCAAGATAAGGGTAGATTTGGATTTATGTCTAAAGGTATTACTCCTTCTGGCGCAATAGATGAGTTTGCTTATTTATGGGCAAATTATCTTTTAGGTAATAACCTTGACTTAAATGTTTTAGAAATTGCTTTTAGTGGCTTAACATTAAAGGCCAATAAAAATACATCCATTTCAGTTACTGGTGCTGACTTAAGTTTTTCTATCAATAATAAAATATATAAACCTTGGCAAACTTTTAAGATAAAAGATGGAGATATTCTAAAGTTCTCAAAAAATATCATAGGACAAAGAGCTTATTTATCTGTCAAAAATGGTTTCCTGATTTTAAAAGAATTTGGAAGTACTTCTACAACTTTAAAAGAAGGATTAGGTGGAATAGAGGGGAGAGCATTGAAAAAAGGAGATGTTCTTCCTTTTATTGACTCATTATCTTTACCAATTAAAAGATTGAAATCCATCTATCAACCTGATTATAATCAAGCTCTTAAATTAAGAGTTGTTTTAGGATATCAACATGAAAACTTCTCAAAAGAGGAAAAAATAAAGTTTTTTTCTAAAGAGTTTAGAGTAAGTAAAGAGGCTAATAGAATGGGAATAAAACTTGAGGGAGAATCAATACAAGCAGATATTGATGGAATTATTTCCGAAGGAATATGCTTTGGTGCGATACAAGTTCCAAAAGATGGAAGGCCAATTATTCTATTAAAAGATAGACAAACAATTGGAGGTTACCCAAAAATAGGATCTGTTCTAAGTGTTGATTGTTTTAAATTATCACAAGCAAAAGCAGGTACTACAGTTACGTTTCAAGAAATTTCTATAGAAGAAGCTTTACTTGAAACAAAATCTTTTTACAAACAATTTAAAATATAGAGGATAAATAATAATGGGAACATGGATGATCGTAGGTTTAGTAATATTTATAATATTAATAGTATGGTATATACATGATAGATATGTACAAAGAGAACAACAAATTTTAGTAAATTATCCAATTATTGGACATTTAAGATTTCTTTTACAAGAAATAAGAGAACCTTTTAGACAATATTTTGGAGATGAAAAATTCTATGAATCAAAAGATAAATTAGACTGGGTGTATAAAGCTGCAAGAGATAAACCAAACTTTGCATCTTTTTCTCCTTCTCAACCATTGCCTAAACCAAAATTTATGTTAAGACACACAACAATTGTTTTAAATGATGATGAAGTAAATGATAATTTTAGTGTTACTTTTGGAGAAAAAAGAGAAAAACCTTTTACTGCTAATTCAATTATATCAAGAGGTGCTATGAGTGATGGTTCTTTATCTCCTGAAGCTACAAGAGCTTTTGTAAAAGGTTCAAAAGAAGGAGATTTCCCTATAAATACAGGAGAAGGTGGGTTAACCTCGAATTTTCTTACTACTCACTTAGATTATGATGAAAAATATATGACAATAGTTAAATGTACTCCTAGACAAAAAAAAATCTTTAATATTGCAAATACTTTATTTAATATAGCAGTTGCCACAGATATATATAGAAAAATAGTATTTAAAAATGATCCTGAAGCAGAAACTTATATATTAGATAAGAAAATACTTTGTTTTTATAGACCAAATTGGGAAGCTCCAATAGATGATTTTCCTAAAGATGTGCCCGAGGATATTCCAGATATTATTTTACAAATTAGTTCTGGCTTATATGGAGTAAGAACTAAAGATGGTGAGTTTGATGAAGAACGATATTCAAAAGTGATGTCTTTTTGTAAGATGACAGAAATCAAAATTGCTCAAGGTGCAAAACAGACAGGAGGTAAGTTAATTGCAGAGAAAGTAACTCCTTCCGTTGCATATTATAGAAATGTTAAAGCAAATGAAAATCTTTATTCTGCAAATAGATTTCCTTATGCAAATTCAATTACTGAACTTTTTGATTTTATTGGGAAATTACAAAAAATATCTAAGAAACCAGCAGGTATTAAAATTGTTATCTCTGATTATAATAATATTATACCAATTGCCCAAGAGATTAAAAGTAGAAAGGAAAATGGTTTACCTTTTCCTGATTTCATATCAATCGATGGAGGAAGTGGAGGAAGTGCAACTGCACCAATAGAAATGATGGAAAGAATAGGTTTAAATGCAAGGGATTCTGTGTATCTTGTAAATAAAGTTCTTGAAGAATATGGAATTAGAGATGACGTAAAAATTATTGCTAGTGGAAAATTATTAACACCAGATGATATTGTTATCATTCTTAGTTTAGGGGCAGACTTTACACAAATAGCACGTGGTTTTATGATGAGTGCAGGGTGTATTCGTGCAAGATATTGTTCTGGAACAGATAAGCATCAATGTCCTGTTGGATTAGCAACACAGGATAAACGAAAACGAAAACATTATTTTGTACAAAAACATGCAATACATATAAAAAATTATCATAATAATTTATTGAAAAACATTAGAGGACTATTGGCAGTAATGGGCTTAAATGATATTAAGAAATTAAATAAAGATAAGCTGATTTTTTTAGATAAAAATTCTAGAGTTCATGATAATATTGATAAAGTTTTTGATAGAAGATTAGATATTGGTAAAGATTAGTTTTTTGAAAACTACTTTTGATATATATTTAAATTTAGGCTAAAACTCACTACTTACTCACTTAAGGTTGATAATCTTTCATATATTAATCTTAAGGAGTTAAAATGTTAAAACAAAGTTTACTAATCGCAGGATTAGCTGCATCGCTTATGGCGGGAAATGTGAAAATGGATTTAAATGCTAAGTATGGTGCAAATAATTTCCATACAAAAGGTGCTGTAGAGTTTGCAACTTTAGTTAAGGATTATACTAAAGGAAGTGTTAATATTACAGTTCATCCTGGTTCGTCATTAGTTAAAGGTAATCCTTTAAAAGCTGTAAAAGATGGAACAGTTGCAATGACTGATATGTTTATACCATTTACTTCTGGTGGTGGTAAAGTATTTGGTGTTTCTGCTTTACCATTTATTGCACAATCTTACGATGATGCATTTAGACTATACCAAATTTCAAAACCAGAGTATGAAAAAACTGCAAAAAAATGGAATCAAAAATTTCTTTATAGTGTAACATGGCCAGCTTCTGGTTTCTATTCAAATAAAGTATTAGAATCATTTACAGATTTTAAAGGAATCAAAACTAGAACTTACGATAAAAATTCAGCTGGATTTGTAAATAGTGCTGGTGGAAATGCCGTTGCATTACCTTGGGGAGAAGTATATTCTGCTCTTAGAACGGGTATGGTAAATTCAGTTATTACTTCATCTTCATCTGGGAAAGATGGTAAGTTTTGGGAAGTATTAAATAACTTTACAAAAATTAATTATGCTTATCCTTTACAAGCTGTGACAATTAATCTTGATTACTGGAACTCATTAGATAAAAATCAAAAAGATGCAGTTTTAAAAGCTTCAGCTGAAATTGAAAAAGCACAATGGGCCGCAGTTAAAATTGAAGATAAAAATGCTCTTGATATAATGTCAAAAAATAGTATGAAAATTTCTGAACCAAGTCCTAAGTTACAAAAACAATTAAATATTATTGCTAATAATATGTTAGTGAAATATTTAGAAGATGCAAAACCTGAAATAAAAAGTATCTTTGAGGAGTATGTATCTGGCTCAAGTGAAGAAATCAAAACAGTATTTAAAAAATATAGAAAATAAGTAAGACGATGAAAACTTTTAATAATCTTGTAAATAAGCTCTCTTTGTGGGGAGCTTATTTGTCATCAGTTTTAATAGTGTCTTTAGTGGTATTAATATTAGTAGAGATATTTATTCGGTATTTTTTTGATATGTCTACAATGATTGCAGATGAATATAGTGGATATATATATTTAGCTTCAATTTTTTTAGGTCTAGCATATGCATTTACTGAAAATTCTCATATTAGAATCAATATTATAACATCGAGAATGAGTAAAAATGCAAATGGATTTATTGATGTAATGGCAGGAATGATAACTATAGTTGTATTAGTTTTTGCACTATATAGAACACTTTTATTTACGTACGATTCTTATGAAATGGAAATGATGTCTGAAGCTGTTTCCGAAACACCACTATATTTAACTCAAGTAGTGATGCCTTTAGGAATTATCTTGTTTATTTTAGCTGTACTATCTTTTGTATTGAAAGGATTAAAAAATGATATCTGATCCACTTGTTTTATCTATGATTATAATTTGTATAATGTTTGTCTTTTTACTGTCTTCGATATGGATTGGAGTTTCATTAATTTTAACTGGTATTGTTGGAATGCTAATTTTTGAACATAATCTTCCTCCTGCTATATCGTTAATTGACAAGATTGGAGATTTATTAGCTTCATCAATGTACGATTCATTAAATTCATGGTCTTTAGCAGCCTTACCAATGTTTATTCTTATGGGTGAGATTTTATATAAATCTTCAATATCTACAAGATTATTAAATGGTTTGATGCCTTGGTTGAATTTCATTCCAGGAAAACTTCTTCACGTGAATGTTGCGGCCTGTTCATTATTTGCTGCAATTTCCGGTTCAAGTGCAGCAACAACTGCAACTGTAGGGAAAATAACACTTGATGAGCTTAAAAAAAGAGGATACTCAAAATCTCTTGCTCTAGGTTCATTAGCTGGTAGTGGAACTTTAGGATTTTTAATTCCTCCATCTTTAATAATGATCATTTATGGTGTTATGTCAGATGTTTCAATTGGAAAGCTATTCATGGCAGGTGTTCTTCCTGGATTGTTATTAGCTACTTTATATTCAGCATATATTATGATAGCTGCAAAAGTAGATAGTAGTGTTGTGCCTCAAGATGAAGATACATATAGTTTTGATGATTTTATTCATTCATTCAAAGATTTATTTCCTATATTTTCTTTAATTACAGTTGTTTTAGGTTCAATTTACGGTGGTTTTGCAACTCCAACTGAAGCTGCTGCTTTAGGTGTTTTAGGTTCTATTATACTTGCCTTATATTTTAAAAATTTCTCTCTTGAAATTTTAAAAAATGCACTTTTAAATTCAATAAAAACAACGGTAATGATTAGTTTTATTATTGTTGGTGCAGGTTTTTTATCTCAAGTAGTTGGATTTTTAGGAATAGCAAGAGCAATCAGTGAATTTATTGGAGCATTAGGACTTTCTCCTTTAGTACTGATTTTACTTATAGGTATTATGTATGTATTTTTAGGAATGATATTAGATGGAATTTCTATTGTTGTAATGACATTACCGATTGTTTTACCTATTATTGTATTAGCAGGATATGATCCTTTATGGTTTGGTATCTTTTTAGTATTTATGGTTGAATTATCTCAAATTACTCCACCCGTTGGATTCTCCTTGTTTGTAATACAGAGTATTAGTGGTGAGAAAATTGAGTATATATTAAAAGCTACTTTACCATTCTTCATTTTGATGATTGTTGCAGTTCTTTTAATTACATTTTTCCCAGAAATTGTTCATTATTTACCAAATCAGATGATTAAATAAATTTAATTTAGAAGTGGCATAAAACCCACTTCTTTCACACTCAAGCTAGTTAAACTTCTATTGAAAATTAAAATGTGGGAAAAGAATGACAGAATTACTATTTATAATGGCATGCGTATTAATTTACTTGTACTCATTTTTATATAGAAATATTGCAATATTAGCAAGTGGTACAACAATTTTAATAGCTTCACTAGTTGACGTGAACTTATATTTTGTTATAGGGTTGATTCTAATTTTGGGAATTATTAGAGTAAATAAGACAGGTATGAAAGATGAGTCTTGAAGTTATTTGTTTAATATATGGTAAAATAAAGGAATATTAATGCAAGGTGATAATATGAATATTAGACTAAACTGTGACATGGGTGAAAGTTTTGGTATTTGGAAAATGGGTAAAGATGAAGAAATTATGCCCTATGTATCTTTGGCAAACTTAGCATGTGGTTTTCATGCTTCAGACCCTATTACTATGAATCGTTCCGTTGAACTTGCAAAAAAGTATAATGTAACAATTGGTGCACATCCAGGGTATCAAGATTTAGTAGGTTTTGGAAGACGAAGTATGCTTTGTTCATTAGAAGAGATAAAATCTATAGTTCTTTATCAGCTAGGCGCACTTAGTGCTTTTTGTAAACTTCATAATACTACCGTTTCATATGTAAAACCCCATGGAGCTTTATATAATGACATGATGAGAGATGAAAATATTTTTAAAGCAATACTAAGTGCTATTGCTTCTTATGATAAAAATATTAAATTAATGATTTTATCAACTCCAAATTATGAAGCTTATGACCATACTGCTATGTTGTATGGAGTTTCATTATTATATGAAGTATTTGCAGATAGAAATTATAATGATGATGGAACATTAGTTTCTAGAGTTTTACCTAATGCTACAATCCATGATGAATTAGAAGTTATGGAGCGAATTAAGAACTTAAAAGAGAGAGGATATCTTGAAAGTATTAGTAATCAAAAGCTATTTTTAAAAGCTGATACAGTTTGTGTTCATGGTGATGGAGAAAATGCTTTAGAGTTTATAAAAGCTTTACAAAAAGTTCTAAATTAATGAATATAAAAATTGCTTCTGTTGATTCACTAATTATTTATTTTAGTGATACTATTTCTAAAGAAACTTCTTTGCAAGTAAAAAGTTTGTATAAAAGTTTAAAAGAACTTAATGATGAAGGATTAATTGAAATTATTCCTTCTTATACTTCTTTGTTTATTTCTTATGATGTTTTTAAATATAATTTTAAAAGTATAAAGAGTTTTTTAGAAGAGCAATTAAAAGATTTAAAATCATATGAAGAAGATAATTCAAATATTATAAATATTGATGTTTATTATGGTGAAGAAGTAGGTCTTGATTTAACTAGGGTTGCTACTTTTGCAAATATAAGTGTTGATGAAGTAATTCAACTCCATAGCTCTAAAATATATGATGTATATGCAATAGGCTTTTTACCAGGATTTGCTTATTTAGCATCAATAGATGAGAAGATTGTTGTACCAAGATTAGAGAGTCCAAGAAAAATCACACCTAAAGGTTCTGTTTCAATTGCAGATAATCAAACTGCAATATATCCTCAAAATTCTCCTGGTGGTTGGAATGTACTAGGAAGAACCACTTTTGAACTTTTTGATAAGAATTTAGCTAAGTTATCACCACTATGTATTGATTCAAGAATTAAATTTAATCCTATATCCAAAGAGGAATTTTTAAACCAAGGTGGAATACTATGAGTGGGTTTGAAGTTATAAAAGCGGGTATCTTTACACTTATTCAAGATAGAGGGAGATATAACTATACTCATTTAGGGGTTACAACAGCAGGTTATTTAGATGAATATTCAGCATTGTGGGCACATAAACTACTAGATAATGATGTTAATAATAATCTACTTGAAATTACTTTCTCTAATGTGGAATTTAAATCTACAGGAAATACTACCCTTGCAATTACCGGTGCATATTGTGAGTTTTTTATAAATGGTATTTTAAAACCAGTTTGGTGTAGTTATGATATAAAAACTGGTGATATTGTAAAAGTGGGGAAATTTATGTCTGGAAGTAGGGTATATCTTGCAGTTAAAAATGGTTTTATAATTAAAAAAGAATTTGGAAGTAATTCTACTTCTATGAAAGAAAGTCTTGGAGGTTTATCTGGAGATAAACTTCAAAATAATGATTTCCTACCTTTTGAAAATACTAATATTATTGTTAAAAAAAGAATTAGAGAAGATTTATTACCAAAATATGAAAATGAATTAACTCTAAGAGTAATACTATCTTGTCAAGAGGATAGTTTTAAAAAAGAAGAAAAGGATAAATTTTTTAATTCTAATTTTACGGTTACAAGTGATTTTAATAGAATGGCATGTAAGTTAAAAGGAGAGAGAATTAAATCTGACCTAAATGGTATTATCTCAGAAGGTATTTCTTTTGGTGCAATTCAAATACCAAAAGATGGACAACCAATTATTCTTTTAAAAGAAAGGCAAACAATTGGAGGTTATCCGAAAATTGGGTCTGTATTATCGATTGATTGTTTTAAACTTGCACAAGCGAAAATAGGTACGATTATAAGATTTGAAGAATTAGGTATAGAAGATGGTCAGAATAAAATAAAAGACTTTTATTCTAACTTTTTTTAATTTCTTCAATATTTTTTAATAAGCTATCCAATGCTTCATGAAAAGCTTGATCTTTTTTAACTTTTTTTATTGTGTAATCAAAAGTAGGTTTTATCATAACTCCTGAGTTACTCTTAAGTGTTGTATTGTATAAAACATTCGAAATAGTGTTCATTAGAGTTTCTAATTGTGAAGTATCTTCACTATTTATAGATATTATAAATTTACTAGTTAGGTATCTTGAAATATCAAACTTTAAGCTTTCTTCTCCTAACTTATTTTTTAGATAATTTGCTATAAAAACTAAAAGATTATTTGAAATCAGTTTATTATATGTATCTGCAATATATTCATAATCTGATACATCAATTAATATAATAATATTATCTTCTTTGAAAGTTGCTTCTCTTGTTAAATATTTATGATACAACCATTTTTTGTTATGCACTTTTGTTAAGTAATCTTTATATACATTATCTGTAATATCTTGTAGTTCAGTTTGTAAAGTTTTAATTTGTGTATATAAATTTTTCAATACTAAAGTATTGTTCTCTTTAATTGCTTCTTGAGCTTCTAACGTAACTGAGGCTGCTGAATCAATTGTTTTTACTGCTTCATTTACATATGCATTTATTTCATTAAATTCGTCTAGGACTAGTTCACTTAACTCTTTTTCAAAAGATTCATTATCTAAATCCAAATCAATTGTTTTTGCATGTTTATCAAAACATTGAAAATAGTTTGAAGGTAGTATAATCTCATTTGCTAATAGTTCTGTAATTGTTGAATCAGTAATTTCTTTTAATTTAGTTTTCATCTTTACCTCCAATTATTTGTTCTATTCTTTGAGGTTTTCCAATATAATAACCTTGTGAATAGTCAATGTCAAGGGATTTTACATATCTAAGAATTCGTAAATCACTAACGAATTCTGCGACAACTTTTATATTTTGTTCTTTACAAAATTGAACAATACTTTTTACTAGATTATAGTATACATCTTCGTCAATCTTTTTTATTAGACTTCCGTCAAGTTTTATGTAATCTGTATTAATATTTAATATATGTTCATAATTTGAAAACCCACTACCAAAATCATCAATTGCAATTTGTACATCATAAGTTTTTAAATCATTAATAAAGTCATTTACTAAATAGAAATTACTTATTTTTTTACTTTCTAAAATTTCAACAGTAAGATATTTTCCTATGTCTGTATCTCTAATATTACTAATTATTAAATCTTTCATTGAAGGATTTAGAATATCATTATAATCAAGATTAATACTAACATGAATTTTGTATGTTTTAATATAATCTATTACTTTTAATATCAATATTTCCATTAATTTATTGAATAATCTATATTTTCTAGCTTTTCCTAAAAAAACTTGAGGCATTATGATTTGACCATTTTTGTCATAGATTCTCATCAATGCTTCATATTTTGTAATTTCTGATGTTTTATTATCCTGAATTGCTTGAAAAAATGGTTCAACAGTTTTTTCTTTTATATTTCTGTGTAAGGTATCAAGTAGTTCTTCATTTAAAAAATGGTTTTTATATAGTTTTGAGTCATAATACATGAAATGTATATAGTTTAATTTTGCATTGTGTAAAGCTTTTTCAGCATAAACTTGTAAATCTTTTTCTTGTCCTTTAGAACATCCAATTGTTACATCAATATCAATCATAATATTATTGTTTAAAATGCTAAACTGGTTGGTAACAATATTATTAAAAATAATATTTTTTACTTCCATGATTTCCATTTCATTTAAATCTTCATAAATTGTTATTGTAAAGACATCAACGTGAGTATTTTTTACTTCTATACAAACTCTTCTTTCTAAATTATAAAGTATCTGTGTTTTTATGTCTTTTTTTAGGAGTTTAAAAAGTTGTGATAGTATGAAATTTCCATTTTCAAATCCATATACTGCATTAATATCCTTCATATAAAGAATATCTATTATATAGATAGTTTTTGTGTGATTCTTATAAAAATGCTTACAAAACCTTTGAAACAGGGACATTTCTTACCTTCTTTAGATTATACGTGCATTCAGTATATATAATTTAATCTTAAGAAATGTAAAAGTTTATTATGAATTTTAAAAATAAATTAAGAATTTCTTATAAGACATATACAAAGTGTATAATACCTGTCTCTTATACACATCTCCGAGCCCACGAGACCAGAGAGGATCT
>OJIJ01000147.1_pt1 | contig 11116 bp, 10 predicted proteins | sample 1595891 | NCBI WGS metagenome assembly OJIJ01 (sample SAMN05416853, study PRJEB24817) | seawater metagenome | isolation source: Sea water | place: Canada:Atlantic | collected 2013-11 | reverse complement strand
TCTACACTATCCTCTTCGTCGGCAGCGTCAGATGTGTATAAGAGACAGCTATTAAATAAATATCAAAAAGAATTAGAAGGTACAATAATAACTGTAAATGACATAAGCCATGAAAAATATCTTGAAAAAAAAGATATTGAACAAGAGCAAATATTAATTCAAAATAGTAAAATGGCAGCTCTTGGAGAAATGGTAAGTGCTATATCTCATCAATGGAGACAACCTCTTAGTACTTTACTCATGTTAATTAGTAATACAGAAGAGCTAATAGAAAAAGAAAAGAATACAAAAGCAAATGATTATTTATCAAGGTCAAGAAATACAATTGAGCATATGAATGAAACTATTAATGCTTTTCGAAATTTCTATAAAGAGGATTTTGGAAAAGCAAAATTTGATTTAATAGAAACTATTAATGAAATCATTTTGATAAGTTCGCCTCAAATGACGATGAATGCAATTGAATTAGAATTTGATTATGACCAAACTAATGATTACTCTTGTCATAGTTACCCTTCTTATATAAAACAAGTTCTAATCAATTTAATTGGAAATTCAAAAGATGAATTGTGCAAAATATTGAAAGAAGAACCTTTATATGAAGCTTCAATTAAAATCTTATTAACAAAAAAAGAGGATTGTTTTTTTATAAGTGTTGAAGACAATGGTCGAGGAATAGCCATTGAAAATAAAGATAAAATCTTTGAACCCTTTTTTACAACTAAAGGAGATCAAGGTACAGGAACTGGATTACACTTATGTAAGTTATTAGTAGAGAATAAAATGGATGGAAAGTTTACTCTTGATAATTCAAGTAATCCTACTAAATTTATGATTCAAATAGGAGCATAATATGTATGAAAAAGTAAAAGAATTACTCATTAAGAAAAATATATTAATAGTTGAAGATGAACAGAGTCTTCGAGATATTATGGTTGAATCAATTGCTGATTATGTAAATGAGATTTTTGTTGCTAAAAATGGAATAGAAGGTCTTGAAAAGTTTCAATCTCAAAATATAGATTTAATTATCTCCGATATACATATGGCAAAAATGACTGGTCTTAGAATGAGCTATGAAATACGAAAGTTTGACCCACATATCCCTATTATATTTTTAACAGCATATGATACTGATGAAAATATGATTGATGCAATTGAAGTGAAAAGTAAAAGTGTTCTTAAAAAACCATTTGATAAAAAACAACTTTTAGTTTCTATGATGCTTGCAATGAATTCTTTTAAAGAAGAGTTTACACTTTATGATTTATTAAATGGGTATAAATATAATTTGGACACTAAAGAATTAGTTTTAAATGATGAAATAATAGATTTAACAAAAAAAGAACAAAGACTTTTAGAACTACTTTTAAAACATCAAGAACATATAGTTCCTTTTTTATTAATAGAAAATTATGTATGGATGGAAAATGGTGCAACTCCTGATGCTATAAGAATGTTTATAAATAAACTTAGAAAGAAAATATACCCTGAACTTATACAAAATATCCAAGGTATTGGATATAAACTTACTATAAAATAGAGAAACTTCAAAAAAAAATAAAAGATTATACTTAGTTTATACTCTTGCCATAAAATTCCTATAGAGAAAGAATAAAAGCTATAGGAGGCTCAAAATGGTAAATGTGACAAAACTTGGATTATCTTTGTTACTCTCAACTGCTGTTAGTTTTGCTCACGCAGATAACATTATATTGAAAGAAAAAACTAATTTAATGCTAAATGGAAAGACAATAGGTTTTTCACCTATTTTAACTCCAGTTAATGTATTAAAAACTTCAAAAGATAAAACAAGTATAAAAATTAAAGGTTATAGACTTGAAAATTATCCACAGATGGTTGTTCGAGATATGGCAAGAGGTGAATTGTATGCAGAATTCGAAGATGAGGATATTGCTACTAAATCTTTTAAAGTAATCAAAAAATATGAAGATGATTATGGTGAAATATGGCATGAGGTTGAAGGTAGTTTTTCAATTGCATCAAAACAAATTGCTAAAGAACCTTCAAAATTATATTTAAATGCAAAAAAGACATATGAAAGAACTTGTTCTATGTGTCATCACTTGCCCGCCTCAACAGCATATACCGTTAATCAGTGGCCACAACAAATAGAAAGTATGATGGAGCAAGCGCCACTTGATGCTCCAACAAAGAGTTTAATAGTTAAATATTTACAACAAAATGCAATGGATGCAAAATAAAGGAAAAATTATGAAACGTAGAGGATTTATAAAATTAGGAGCAGCTTTAGGAGCAGCTACTACAGTTAAAGCAACTGGTGTTGAAGGTTTTATGGAATATACAAACTTTGATCAAAGAACTGCATTTTCAGCAAATAGATTTGGTATGTTTACTGCAACAATTAAGAGTGGTGAAGTTACAGAAACTAAAGCATTTAAAAATGATTATTTTCCAACGCCAATGATTAGAGCAACTGGTGATGCAATGCAAAATCAGACAAGAGTTGAATATCCAATGGTAAGAAAATCTTATCTAAAAGCAATGGGGCCTTCTAATCCTGAATTAAGAGGTAAAGAAGAATTTGTAAGAGTTTCTTGGGAAACTGCACTTGATTTAGCTGCTAAGCAAATGAGAACAACTTTTGATAAATTTGGACCTGAAAGTATCTATGGTGAATGTTACTGGTGGGGTGGTTCTGGTCGTGTAAGTTGGGGACGAACTGTTTCTAGAAGAATGATGAGGGTTCTAGGTGGTTTTGTAACTGAATCTGGAGATTACTCAACTGGGGCAGGACTTGTTGTTATGCCTCACGTATTAGGTGGTTCATCTGTTTATGATACTCCAACAAAATGGAAAGCTATTATTGAAAATGCAAAAAGTGTTGTTGTATGGGGATGTGACCCAGTTATTACAAATCAAATTACTTGGAGTATACCATTACATAGATGTTATGATGAGTTTGCAAAATTACAAAAAGCAGTAGTTAGTGGAAAAATTAAAGCCTTTTCTGTAGACCCAAGAAAAAATGACACTCAAAGATATTTAGGTTCTGAACATATCGCTGTTAAGCCTGGAACTGATCCTGCTTTAATGCTTGGTATGATTCATTATCTTTATACTAAGAAACTATATGATGCAAAATTTATTAAAAAATATACTGTTGGTTTTAATAAATTTAAAAAATATTTTCTTGGACAAGAAGATGGTCAAGCTAAAGATATTAATTGGGCAGAAGGTATTACTGGTGTGCCAGCAAGCAAAATTGCAGAGTTTGCAACTACTTTAGCAAAAGAAAGATCAATTATTCTTTGTGGTAGAGCATTACAAAGACAGGATCATGGTGAGCAAAATCACTGGATGTGTACTGTTCTTTCTGCTATGTTAGGTCATATGGGATTAACTGGTGGGGGTATTGAGTTCTCATTAGCATATAACTCAAGTGGTGCTACGGATAAAGTTGCACCAACGATCTCGGGTATTAGCCAATCTATTCCTGAAAAATATAATAAAAAATATCCAGATGCTCCTTGGTTGAAAAATCACGATGTTGTAATTCCTTCATCAAGATCAATCGAAGCATTAGAACACCCTGGTAAAATTATTGACCAAAATGGTAAGAAAATTAAATTACCACATATTAGATTAATGTATAACGCATCAGGTTCTCCACTTACACGTCACCAAGATGTTAATAATATGATTGAACAATGGAAAAAAGTTGACTCAGTAATTACAGCTGAACCATTCTGGACATCAACTGCCAAAATGTCAGATATTGTGTTACCTGTTGCTTTAGAATTAGAAAGAGTTGATATTGATCAAACAGGAAGTGTAAAAGAATATATTATTGCTAGAAAAGCTGAAGTTGCACCAGCAGGTGAGAGTCAAAGTGACTTCTGGATTTGTAGAGAGTTATGTAAAAGATGGGGATATGAAGAAGTATTTACTGAAGAGAAAACAGAGCTAGATTGGGTTAAATCAATTTATGCAGATGCGGCGGTAAAAGGTAAAGGAATGGGTCTTTCAATGCCATCATTTGATGAATTCTGGAAAAAAGGTTATGTACGATTTCCTAAAGATGATAAAAAAACTGAAAACTATACAAGATATGCGGAGTTTAGAAATAATCCTTATAAACATAAATTAGGAACACCATCAGGTAAAATTGAAATTTATTCTCCTGTGATTGCTAAGTTTAATTATGATGATTGTAAAGGATATCCTTCTTGGATTGAACCAAAAGAGTGGTTAGGTAATAAAGAAGTAACTAAGAAGTATCCACTTCATTTAGTAAGTCCTCACTCTAAGTATAGACTTCACTCACAGTTAAACAATAGTTATATTAGAGGGTTGTATGAAAAATCAGGAAGAGAGCCTTTATTGCTTAATGCAAAAGAAGCTAAAAAAAGAGCTTTGAAAACTGGTGATATCATTAGAGTATTTAATGATAGAGGTGAAATCCTTGCAGGTGTTTACGTAACAGAATCTGTAATCGATGATGTTGTTGTAATGTGTGAAGGTGCTTGGTATTCTCCTGAAGTTCCAGGTGAAAAATCTCTTTGTCAACACGGTAATGTAAATATCCTTACTATTGACAAAGGTACTTCAAAATTAGGACAAAGTAATATTGCTCATACAGCATTAGTACAGATTGAAATATATAAAGGTGTTTTAAAACCAATAAATGCCTTCTCTAAACCGAAAATCTTACAAAGTCTATAGATTATATAAAGGGTTTCATTCTTTGAAACCCTTTATTTTAACAGTACTTATTTAAAGGCGAGAGGTAAAGTCTTTTTTTTATGTTTTAATTCTTTTCTATCGTCTTTAGATAAGTACTTAACTAAGTCTTAAATCAAATAAAAGGAGTAAATATGAAAAAGTCTGTATCTCTTTTTCTTATTATGTCATGTTTAGCATATGCTAATTCTTATACAAAGTGTATAGGATGTCATGGAGCCAATGGAGAAAAAGCCGCATTAAATGGTAAATCAAAAATCATTAAAGATATGACAAAAGCAGAAATAAAATTTGCTATGTTAGGATATAAAGATGGTTCATATGGCGGAGCTATGAAAAATCTAATGGTTGCTCAATCAAAATCATTGAGTGAATCAGATATCAATTTAATTGCTGAAAAAATAGGAAAATAGTTAAGTATTACTATTTTGAATCACAGGTTTATCCTTCTATAAGAGGATAAGATATATAATAAAAAATAAAAAATAAAAAATAAATAATTAGAATTAAATCACTAAGCTACAAGTACTTATGTATTTGTAGCTTTTTTTTATTAGGAAAATATATATGGATATTTATTTTGGTATTTTTTTATTAGGAGTAACCTCTTTTTTTACTCTAATAAATCCACTTGGTGTGATGCCAATTTTTATAAGTCTAACTTCTAATTTAGATAAAAAACAACGTGCTGTTACTGCAAAAAAAGCTATTGTTGTATCTTTTATAATATTAATACTATTTGCAATATCAGGACAACTTCTATTTAAGTTTTTTGGAATTTCTGTAAATAGTTTAAAAATCGTTGGTGGTGTAATATTCTTTATGATGGGCATGGATATGCTTCAAGCAAGACTCTCTCGTATAGAAGTTAAAGATGATGAGGTTAAAAAATATGTTACTGATATTTCAATCACTCCTTTAGCTATTCCAATGATCTGTGGACCAGGTGCTATTACAAATGCAATAGTTTTAATGGAAGATATGAATGGTTTTGCAGAACAAGGAATATTACTTCTTTCTATATTTGTTGTAATGGTTTTAACGTATATAATACTTTTAAGTTCAAGTAAGATTATAAAAACTATTGGTGAAACAGGAAATGCTGTATTAATGCGTTTAATGGGATTAATCGTAATGGTTATTGCAGTTGAATTCTTTTTTGCTGGACTAAAACCTATTGTTGCAGGAATGTTTTAAACAAATCAAAAAGAGTTTACTTATCTAACTTTTTAAATTCTTTTATAATCTCAAAAATTGGTTCACTTCCTACAGAAATTCTAATTAAATCAATTGGTAATCCAATTTCTTCTAAAAACTTATTTCCATCTTTACTTATGATTAAATCATAGTGAGCTAAATAAGTATAAGGCATAAGAAGAGTAAACTCTGTTCCTAAACTTGGACCTTTCGCAAAGTTTAATTTATCATATACTTCTTTTATATTTTTATTAAAAGTCACAGATATAACACCTGTATATGAATTCTCATCTATCATAGTCTGTCTGTAATTTTCTTTATTTTCATCACTTAAACAGTAATATATTTTATCAATATAAGAGCATGTTTTAAAGTATTCAACAAGTGTTTTTGTATTTGAACTAATTTCTTTTACTCTACTCTTATAATCTTTTATTTGTAAGGCTAGTCTTTGAATATCTTTTATATAAACGCATTCGCAATGCTTAAAAAATTCAACTGTCATGTGTGATAGATTATGTTTTTTATTTAGAATAATTGCACCCATTAAAACATCTGCATTTCCACATGCAAATTTAGTAAGTGATTCTACAAAAATATCTGCATAATCTTTTAGATCAAGATTATATGGTGTTGCAAATGTTGTATCTATTACTAATGGAATATTGTATATATCACAAAGTTTTCTTAGCCTTTTTATATCAACACTAGTAAGCAGTGGATTTGTTGGAATCTCTGTAATAATTGCTGTGATACTAAATCCATACTCTTCTAAATATTCTTCAAGTAAATCAAGATTTGAAATATCTGGAAAAACTTTTTGTCTATGAAAATGATGATTTACTATGTTCATAGTATCAAGATATAACCATCCAAATTGAACTAAGATATTTCTTCCATTGTGACTTTGAATTGAATTTAATCCTCGAACAATTGAGTAAATTGCATTCATCCCGGAAGGTGCCAAACATATATTTTCTTTTGGTTGTTCATATGCGTTGGCTAAAGTATTGATTATTATATCTTTGGCCTCAATTTCATCTTCAAGGTCTTCTTTATGTAAACAGTTTATTAAACCTTCTTTATACAGATATTCTTCCGCTAGTCTTGAAGATAGATTACATCCAACGTGTTGAATATACATCAATACCTTTTGCAGTTGGCAAGTTCCATTTCGAACTAAAATTACTCCAAAAGGTTCATCTATTTCTATTTTGTTATGAATAAAATATTTATCACTTACAAGAGCAACAGCTTTTTGTGAACTTAATAGAACTACTTCATAATCATCGCAGACTTTGTATTTGTTTTTTATAAAAAGTCCAAGCTGTTTTAAATATGGATGAAGTATAAATCTTGGATAACCACTTTTAATTTTTTCTAGAATTTCAGGTGTTTGCTCTTCATAATCTATAACATCTTGAATAGTTGGCATAGAAACAGATACCGCATGTACGTTATTTATTGGTAGTGTTTCTCCACATTTTATTGGTTCAAAAAAGTTTTTAGTCATTATTTACTATTCTTTATTTTACTGCTTGTTTAATATCTTCAATTAAATCTTCAACATTTTCTAAACCAATTGAAAATCTAACTGTAGAATCAGCAATTCCAATGGCAGCTAGTTCTTCTTTTGAGAAAGTCGCATGTGAAATTTTAGCAGGTATTTCTACTCTTGAATCAGGACTTCCAAATGAACATTTTTCTCCAAAAATCTTTGTATCTTCAATAAACTTTTCTGCTAGTTCAACACTATTAAAATCTACACAAAATAGTCCTGGAATATAATCCATTTGTTTTTTTGCTAATTCATGTTGAGGATGTGACTCTAAACTTGGATGAGTTACTTTAACAATGTAATCTTGTTCCTCTAAAAATTTTGCAATGGCAATTGAGTTTTTCTCGTGTTCTTGCATTCTAACTTTTAAAGTTGGGATACCAAGTGTAATTAGATATACATCCATTGGATTCTGGCTTCGTCCACCTGCATTTGCATAGTAGTGAATTTGTTCTGATAGTTCTTTAGTTTTTGCAACAATTGCTCCTGCCACCACTGCTCCATGACCTGATATATATTTAGTAGTTGAAAATAAAGAAAAATCAGCTCCAAGGTCAAGAGGTCTTTGAGATATAAATGTTGCTAAAGAATTATCAACTGCAAATAATGAATTGTATTTATGTGAAAGTACAGCTACTTCTTGTAAATCAATGATTTTTAATCCAGGGTTTGTAGGGCTTTCACAAAGTACTAAATCAATAGGATTGTTTTTTAGAATTTCTTCCATTTTATCAAACTCTAAAAAGTTTGCAAAGTGAACAGTTACATTGTATTTTTCTTTAAATATTTTTAATAATCTAAATGTTCCACCATAACAGTCTGCTTCTACTAAAATTTGAGAGTTTGCTTTTAATACAGTTTCAAAAAGTAGGGCAACAGATGCAATACCAGTATGTGTACAAACACAACCAGCTCCATTTTCTACTTCTGTAAATAGATTTTCTAACATTTCTCTTGTAGGATTATCACTTCTTGTATAGTCATATATTTTATCACCAGATTGTTTTTTTAAGTCAAATGTTCCAGTATTATAAATAGGAAAATGTGATGCTCCTGATTGTTCTTCAAATGGAGCAAATTTTGCAATATGGCTTAGTGATGTTTCTATATGTTTATTATTCATAAAAATCCTATATTTTTAACGGGATTATATCAAATTTTTAATAAGAGTTAAACAGAACAAAATTTAATTATTAGGTTTTCTAATATAAGACATGTTTTATATTATTTTGATATTGTTCTTAAAATAGATAAAAAGAATGTATTATGAAATTAGATGAATTAAAATTAGATGTAGATTATTTCCAATTTGACGAAAAACTTTTCCAAAAGCTTGATGCTCAACCTTTAAATAATCCTCACCTTATCTCATATAGTAAAAGTGCCTGCGATTTGATAGGACTTGATTATAAAGAGTGCGAGAGTGAAGATTTTCTAAAGTTTGTAAATGGTGCAAAAGTTTTAGAAGGAAGCCAACCTTATTCTATGGTTTATGCAGGACATCAGTTTGGATATTTTGTTCCTCAATTAGGTGATGGTAGAGCTATAAATCTGGGAAGTATAAATAACTGGCATCTTCAAACAAAAGGTTCTGGACTAACAAGATATTCAAGACAAGGTGATGGTAGGGCAGTTTTACGTTCAAGTGTTAGAGAATATATCATGAGTGAAGCTATGCATTCTTTGGATATTCCAACAACAAGAGCTTTAGCTTTAATTGGCTCGTCTCATGAAGTAATGAGATCTTACGAAGAGATAGAAACTGGCGCAGTTGTTATGCGTCTGTCTCCTTCTTGGATAAGAATAGGAACATTTGAGTTTTTTGCACGTACTCAAAATTCAAAAGAGAATGTAACTAAGTTAGCTGACTACGTAATAAAACAGTCATATTCTCATTTAGAAAATGAAAAGAATAAATATGAAAAGATGTTTTATGAGCTTGTAGATAATACAGCAGAACTAATTGCTAAATGGCAAGTATATGGTTTCATGCATGGAGTTATGAATACAGATAATATGTCAATGGCTGGAGTTACAATAGATTATGGTCCATATGCTTTCATGGATACTTTTGAGAAACACAATATTTGTAATCATACAGATGTACAAGGAAGGTATTCATATAATAACCAACCTCATATAGCTGGATGGAATTTAGAAGTTTTAGCGAATACTTTAAAAGATATTTGTGATTTTGAAAAGTTAATGAGTTATCTAGAAACTTTTATCCCTCAACATATAAAAGTTTATCTCGAACTTATGAATAAAAGAATAGGTCTAGATGAAAGTTTAAGTGGAAATTCTAATTTAGATTTGATAATTGAATTACTTGGAGCCTTAGAGAGTGCTAAATGTGATTATAATTGTTTCTTCTATGAATTAACAAAATTAGAAAACTTAGATGAAATATCAACTATTACAAATATTTGTATACTTAGAGAACCTATTATTAAGTGGTTTGAAGAATATAAAAAAGTGATAAATGAACAAGGTCAAGATTTTAAAATAATGCAAGAATTGATGAAAAAAACAAATCCAAAATATGTCATCAAAAACTACATGCTTCAAGAATCAATAGATATGGCGAAAGAGGGTGATTTTAAATTGGTAAATGATTTACTAAATATTGCGCAGAATCCATTTGATGAGCATGAGGAGTTTGATAGATATTCAAAACCTACACCAATAGAGCACAATAACTTAAGACTTTCTTGCTCTTCTTAGTAAAAAGGGAATAGGTATAATTTTATATATACCTAAACTCCAAGTTCCCTTTATATTTCTAATTTCTTATTGTATTCTTTAATTGCCGTAATTAACTTTCTTTCTGTTTCTTCTTTTAACCTAACTGGTCTATTCTCTTCATTCATACATTCCGCTACGTGATTTGTTGAAATTCTAATTGTTGCTGTATAAGTTTTTTCCTTATATTCAAAAATTGCATTGAAATAATTTCTTGGAATTACTTCTGGATTTCTCTTAACTGCAATATCATCTTTTTCAACTGGGCTCACTTTTAATATCTTCATTTTCTCTCCATAGTTTCTTATTCGTCATTCTATTATAATGAAGATTAATATAATGAAGTTCTTACTTATATGGAATAGTAAATTCGATTGCTACATCTGAAAAAGATTTGTTTTGGTGAAATGCACCACATTTTTTAGCAAATGCCATAAATGAGCTTTTCATATTAAAATCTAAAATATCAATAGTCCCTTTCGCAACAATTTTTCCATCAACGATTTCATACATCATTGGTACAGCCTTTGTAACTTCGTTCATATTTACATTTAAAATCAAACTTTTTTTCATTTCATTTACATCTGAAATATTTCCTTTTATAACTTTTGAAGTTGCAAGAGAAAATAATGTAGAAGTCATGTTTAGATTTCTAGCTGGGTTTTTTGATTCAAGTGAGTCTGATACTATTGTAACCATAGAACTTTTTAAGAATGCACTTAAATTATCAGATGATTTGATAATTAATTTAACGTCATTGAATGTACCAGAAACAGGAGCTTTTTTTTCTGTTTTAAATCCAGTCCATTTTACACCTAAGTCTCCATTTAGTTCGTATGCACTTAAACCTGTCTCTTATACACATCTCCGAGCCCACGAGACCAGAGAGGATCT
>OJIJ01000145.1_pt1 | contig 11155 bp, 7 predicted proteins | sample 1595891 | NCBI WGS metagenome assembly OJIJ01 (sample SAMN05416853, study PRJEB24817) | seawater metagenome | isolation source: Sea water | place: Canada:Atlantic | collected 2013-11 | reverse complement strand
AGATCCTCTCTGGTCTCGTGGGCTCGGAGATGTGTATAAGAGACAGAAATAAAATTGTCGAAAAAAAATCTGATGACAAGTATAATTTAACAATTAATATACGAAAAAAACCTTCATATACAACAATAGCAATCATTGACGATGGAGGCAATATTGATAATAAGATTATTGATAAAATATTTGAACCATACTTTACAACAAAAGAAGATGGTACAGGATTTGGACTTTATATGGCCAAAGTAATCATTGAAGATAAAATGGATGGTATAATAAGTGCACAAAATAAAGGTAATAATGTTATATTTACATTAAAACTTCCTCATAAAAAAGGCTTTTCAAATGAAAATACTACTTCTTGAAGATAATAAAAAACTAAATACTACTATAAAAAAACGTCTTGAATTAAAAGGCTATAAAGTATTTAACTATATAGACGGGAAAGAAGCCCTTGATAATATTACGGAAGGTTTCTCTTGCTTCATCCTAGATATTAATGTCCCAAATATTGATGGGATTAAAGTATTAAAAAAGATTCGTGAATATTATGACGAAGTACCTGTAATCATTATTAGTGCTACAGTTGAACTTGATATTATTAAAGAGTCATATGACTTTGGTTGTAATGATTATCTAAAAAAACCTTTTTTCATTGATGAATTAGAAATAAAAGTGGAAAGACTTTGTCAAATTAAAGATGAGATAATTAATTTTGATGAAAATTCTACCTTTGATTATAAATCTTCAACTATTACAGTTAATGGAGAGATACAAAGACTTACAAAAAAAGAAAGACTTCTGATGAATCTTTTTTTAACAAAAAGAAATCAAGTATTGTCATATGAAGCTATAGAAAATTATGTATGGGAAGGATCTTTTGCTTCAATAGAATCAATAAGAAGTCTAATAAGAAGACTAAGAAAAGTTGTAAAAGAGGACTATATTCAAACTGTTGTTGACACAGGTTATATATTTAAAACAGATTAATTAATCTTTTTTAACAATTTTAACAGCTATTTTTACCACTTAAATAGCATTAAAATAGCATTTATATAGTAATATTTACTTTTAGTGAGCATATGCTCAAAAACACCATATTATATAGCGATTTTACACCTTATGATAAAAATATCATACCTTTCTCATTTGGTGCAGTTACAATTTGGATGAGACAAAACAAAGGAGATCATATGAATATGTTCGGTAAAACGACAAAACTACTTTTAGTTACTGCTTTAGTTGCAGGACTTGGTACTGCTGCAATGGCAAAAGACAAAGTTTACAAATGGAAATTAGCAACAACTTGGGGACCAACACTGTCACCATTTATTGATGCACCAAAAAACATGGCAAAACTTGTAAAAGAGATGTCAAACGGAAGATTACTTATTAGAGTAGATGCTTCAAATAAACATAAAGCTGCTTTAGGAATTTTAGATATGGTAAAAGGTGGTCAGTATGACATGGGTCACTCTGCATCTTATTACTGGAAAGGTAAAGATATTAATACTTTACCATTTACAACTATGCCATTTGGTATGACAGCTGTTGAGCAATATTCTTGGTTCTACTACGGTGGTGGTATGGACTTAATGAAAAAAGCATATAAAAAACATAAAGTATTATCATACCCTGGTGGAAACACTGGTAACCAAATGGGTGGATGGTTCAGAAAAGATATTAAAACTGTTGAAGATTTAAAAGGTCTTAAAATGAGAATCCCAGGATTTGCTGGTGAGATTATGGCAAAATTAGGATTAACAGTTACGAACATAGCTTCTGGTGAATTATATACATCATTAGAACGAGGTACAATTGATGCTCTTGAATGGGTTGGACCTGGAATGGATATCAACATGGGATTCCATAAAATCGCTCCTTTCTACTTTACAGGATGGCATGAGCCAGGAACTGAATTACAATTCCTAGTAAACCAAAAGAAATTTAATAAATTACCAAAAGATTTACAACAAATCTTAACTACAGCAATGAGAGTTTCTGCATATGATATGTATATCCAAAACTACCATATGAGTGCTAATGCTTGGTCAAAAATTGAAAAAGATTTCCCAAACATTAAAATTAAAACTTTCCCAAAACCTGTAATGGATGCGATGAAAAAAGTTAATGCTGAACTATTAGTTGAAAAAACTAAAGGTCAACCATTATTAAAAGAGGTATTAGATTCACAAGCTGCTTACCAAAAGAAAGCTAGAGAGTGGACTAAAATGTCAGACTACCTATACTTAAAAGATAACTTATAAGATATCTTAAATACAATCCCCTTCTTAAGGGGATTGCTTATATAATAGCTAATAATGATAGGTAACATAAATATAAAAATACTAAATATATTTATCTGACTTATTTTAACATACCCAAAGGATTTTTATGTTGTTAAAACTAGAACATGGCTTCAATAAGTTTGCTGACTTTATTGGACTCATAACAGCCATAGCAATGGTACTGATGATTGTAAATGTATTCTATGACGTTGTCATGAGATACTTTTTTAAATCAGGTTCAATTGGAATGCAAGAGATGGAATGGCATCTATTCTCTGTAATAATTTTATTAGGAGTTGCTTATACTTTAAAAGAAGATGGGCACGTAAGAGTTGACTTAATCTATGATAGATTAACTCCAAGAAAAAAAGCAATGATAAATATGGTTGGTGCAATAATATTTATTTTACCAATTGCTTTTTTAGTTGGTATTAGTTCAATTGATAATGCAGTAGAAGCCTATCAATCAATGGAAATAAGTGGCGATCCAGGTGGACTTCACTACAGATGGATTGTAAAGGCGCTAATTCCTTTATCATTCTTTTTACTAATAATTACGACTATTGGATTTTTTCTAAAAAATCTTAATACGTATAAAGGTAATCACGGGTTAGAAGAATATAACCTAAAAGGCGAAATTGAAGGTCTAAAATGTGATTTAGAAGCTCACAAACATCATGTTGTAAATATTGATGGTAGTGATGATGAAAAAGACAATAATGAGAAAGGAGATTCAAAATGATTGGTATAGTAATGTTTTTTACAGCATTAGCAATGTTGTTAATTGGATTTCCCGTAGCATTTACATTTGCTGCAGTTTCGGTGTTTTTTGGTATTCTTGCTGGGTATATGGAAGTTTTTGCAAATGCAGATGCAGCTATGACAATAATAGAAATTATGAATGAAGGTTGGATTGAAGCAATCTCAATGTTTAATTATATGCCTTTTAGAATCTATGCTATTCAGCAAAATACAATTTTAATGGCAATTCCAATGTTCATTTTTATGGGTATTGTTTTACAAAAAACTGGTCTTGCTGAAAAACTATTAGAATCTATGGGGTTCTTATTTGGAGAAATTAGAGGTGGAGTTGCAATCTCAACTGTATTAGTTGGAACTTTATTAGCAGCATCAACAGGTGTTGTTGGAGCTTCAGTTGTTGCAATGGGAGTTATATCTCTTCCTGTTATGCTTAAATATAAATACGATACACCTCTTGCTTGTGGTACTATTTGTGCATCAGGAACACTAGGACAAATTATTCCTCCTTCAATCGTGCTTATTATTTTAGGAGATGTATTCCAAGTTCCAGTAGGTGATCTATTTAGATCTGCTGTTGGTCCAGGTCTTGCATTAGTTGCCGCATACATTTTATATATACTAGTTATTGCTTATTTCTTTAAAGGTATGGCTCCTGCAATTCCTGCAGATCCATCAAGAGGAAGTAAAAAGAAACAAGTTATCAAAGCGTTAATAGATATTATTCCATCATTAACTCTTATTATTTTAGTTCTTGGTTCAATCTTTGCAGGTGTTGCAACTCCAACGGAATCAGCAGCAGTTGGTTGTATTGGTGCAATTGGACTTGCGTTAATGTATAGAACTTTTGAAGTTGATATGGTAAGAACAGCAGCATTAGAATCTGTTAAAATTACATCTATGGTATTTGGTATCTTAATTGGTGCAACAGCATTCTCTATGGTATTTTCATATACAGGTGGAGAAGAGTTAGTTGAACATGCAATGCTTAGTCTTCCAGGTGATGGAAAATGGGGATTCATTATATTTACAATGTTAGCAATCTTAGTATTAGGTTTCTTTATTGACTTTATTGAAATTTCATATATTATTGTTCCAATTTTATTACCAGTTGCAGATGCACTAGGTATCAACCCAGTATGGTTTGCAGTTCTAATTGCGATGAATTTACAGACCTCGTTCTTAACCCCACCATTCGGATTTAGTTTGTTCTACTTAAAAGGGTGTGCCCCAGCAGGTGTTCGAACTTCACAAATCTATAAAGGTGTTTTACCGTTTATTGCAATACAAATTATTGTACTTGGAATTGTAGCCTTCTACCCAGAATTCTTCGGAATGTCATCAAGTATGTAAAACTATTAAGGAGTGCATTATGTCTAAATTTTTGAAACTTATTACAAATATAATATTCAAAAGACAAGATAGAATGTACTCTTTTATTTATGACCCTCAACAAAGAATTTACACTGTCCCTAGACTTGAATAGCAAAAACATTTAAAAATCATTATATAATAAATAATTAAAAGGATTTTAAATGTTAGAAACAAAATATCAAGAATTTTATAAGCAAATTTCTCAAACAATAAATGAAAAAAATATCTTTACGGATAAGTTACATACCTTAGCATATGGTACAGATGCATCTTTTTATAGGTTAATTCCTAAAATAGTTATAAAAACAGATACACCAGAACAAGTAGCTTCAATTTTAGAGCTTGCAAATAACATGGAATTAAGCGTTACATTTAGAGCAGCAGGAACTTCTCTATCTGGACAAGCCATTACAGATTCTATATTAATTGTCACTTCAAGAAACTTTAGAGATTTTAGGCTTTCAGACGATAGAAAACTTATTTCATTACAACCAGCACTTACGGGGCAAGAAGCGAATAATATCTTAGCACCATTTTCTAAAAAAATTGGTCCAGATCCAGCTTCAATTAATGCCGCAATGATTGGTGGTATTGCAGCAAACAATGCATCGGGTATGTGTTGTGGTATTGCGGAGAATTCTTACCAAACTTTAGAGTCTATGAAACTTATTTTCCAAGATGGAGCAAGATTAGACACCGGATCTGAAGTTTCTAAAGCAGAATTTAGAAAAACTCATGGAGACTTCTTAAGAGATTTAAAACAGATTGCAACAGATACAGTAAGTGATGAAGAATTAAGAGCAAGAATTGAAAGAAAATTTAAAATCAAAAATACTTGTGGCTATTCATTAAATGCATTAATTGATTTTACTGATGAATTTGAAATTCTTCAACATTTAATCATTGGCTCAGAAGGAACTTTAGCATTTATAGAAGAAATTACATACAGAACGGTTGAAGACTTAAAAGATAAAGCTTCAACACTAATTTACTTCAAAGATGTAACAGAAGCATGTAATGCAGTTACAAAAATCAAACTTGCTCGTGAAGCAAAAACTGTTACAGTTTCTGCCGTTGAACTAATGGATAGAGCAGGGTTAAGAAGTATAGAAAATGAAGCTGGTATGCCAGAATTCATCAAAGATTTTGATGAAAATATAACAGCTCTTTTGATTGAAACAAGAGGCTTAAGCGATGAGGCTTTAAGTATTCAAATTACAGAACTAGAAGAATTACTAGCTGAATTTAAAGTTGTAAGAGATATTTATTTTACAAAAGATGTAGCAGAATATACTCAGTATTGGAAAATCAGAAAAGGTCTTTTCCCCGCAGTTGGAGCGGTTAGAGAAACAGGTACAACTGTAATTATTGAAGATGTTGCATATCCAATAGAAGTCTTAGCAGAAGCAACTTTAGAACTACAAGATCTATTCAAAAAACACGGTTATAGTGAAGCACTTATCTTTGGCCATGCATTAGAAGGTAACTTCCACTTTGTATTTACACAAGATTTTGCAATTGAATCAGAAGTTAAAAGATATGATGCATTTATGAATGATGTTGTAACTTCTGTTGCAGTGAAATATCAAGGAAGTTTAAAAGCTGAACATGGTACAGGAAGAAATATGGCTGCATTCATTGAAGTAGAGTGGGGGAATACTGCCTATGCTATGATGAAAAGAATTAAAGATTTATTTGACCCAAAAGAGCTATTAAATCCTGGTGTTATTATCAATGATGATGCACAAGCACATCTTAAAAACCTAAAAGCAATGCCAGCAACAAATGAAATTGTTGATAAATGTATCGAATGTGGATTCTGTGAGCCTACATGTCCATCAAATGAGATTACATTAACACCAAGACAAAGAATTGTAATAAATAGAGAAATATCAAGACTTGAATCAATTGGAGAAAATGAAGAAGCAAAAGAATATAAAGACTTGTACCAATATGATGGAATAGAGACTTGTGCAACATGTTCTTTATGTTCAACAGCCTGTCCAGTTAAAATTGATACAGGAAGTCTAACTAAACACTTAAGAGCAGAACAGGTAAGTCCTAGTGCAGATAAAATAGCTAGCTCAATTGCTAATAATTTTTCCGCAACATTAAAAGGTATGAAATTTGGACTAGCCAGTGCAAATGTAACACATGCAATTTTAGGAACACCAAGTATGGGTTCTATAACTGAAACACTAAGAGATTGGACAAATGGGAAAATTCCTAAATGGAGTCCTTATTTACCAAGACCTGCAAAAATTAACTTAGATTTTGAACAGCAATTTAATAGTAAAAAAGTAGTTTACTTCCCTTCTTGTATTAATAGAAGTATGGGTAGACATGCAAAAACAACAGTTGATGAAGAATTATTTGATTTAACAGTTAAATTACTTAAAAAAGCAGGATTCCAAGTTCTATTCCCTAATGATTTAGGGAACCTATGTTGTGGTATGCCTTTTTCATCAAAAGGATTTAAAAGCCAAGCAAAACAGAAATCTGATGAATTAGAACATGCTCTACAAGAAGTTAGTAACTTCGGTGAATATCCAATCCTTTGCGATACAAGTCCTTGTACTAAAAAAATGCTAGAAGGATTCTCAGATAAATTAAAAATTTATGAACCAATAGAATTTGCATTAGATCATTTCACTAAAGCCTTTGACTTTAATCCAATTGATGAACCTATTGCAATTCACACAACTTGTAGTTCGAGAAAAATGGGCTTACACGAAAGATTTATAGAACTTGCAAAAATGTGTTCTACAAATGTTATCGTTCCCGATGATGTAAAATGTTGTGGATTTGCAGGAGATAGGGGATTTAGTTTTCCTGAATTAAATAACTCTGCGCTTAGATTCTTAAAGACAAGTGTGAAAGATGCAAAATATGCATTCTCAACTTCTAAAACTTGTGAGATAGGATTAAGTGAGCAAGCCCAATTAGATTATAATTCAATCTTCTATCTTATTGATGAGTGTACAACACCAAAACAATAATTATAAAGAGAGCCTAAACATGGCTCCTTTATAAAGAGTTCCTTCATAACTGTAATTATCATTAGAAACATGAATTGTTCCTTTCATACTCTCTACAATGATCTTATTAGTCATATATAAGCCTACTCCTGTACCTTGAAACTTATGTTTCGTAGTAAAATAAGGTTCAAATATTTTGTCAATAATATTTTCAGAAATTCCTCCAGCATTATCTTTAATAATTAAAAGAATTTTATCTTTGTTTTTATAACCACGTATAAAAACTAGCCTATCCTTCAAATCTTTTTCAACAAATGCATCTTTAGAATTAGAAATTATATTTATAATAGCTTGTGAAAACTCATTTTCAAAATTGTGTACTTTTATGTCTTCATCAACATCAATGACAACTTTTATATGTTCAGTTTTTAGCATAGAATGAAGTAATGTTAAATCTCTTTCAATATGACTTTTTAAATCAAACACTTTTTTAGTTTTATTATCTTTTATAAAATTTGTAAAATCATTTATTGTATTTGATAAATACTTTGTATTAAGGACAATTGATTCCATTGTTTCATCAAACACTTTATCATCTAAAATATCCATAGATTTCTGTATTTGAATACCACTAGCCCCTGTTGAAATAACAGATAAAGGTTGTCTCCATTGATGAGCAATATTACCTAACATTTCACCAAGTGCAACCATTTTTGTATGCTCTGTTAATAATTTCTCTTTATACCTTATATCTGTTAAATCCATCATTGCAGAAACTCTAATGTTACTATTTCTATGAATAAAATTATGTCCACTAGCTAAAATAGGGAAAATAGTACCATCTTTCCGTAAACCAACAATTTCATACGGCTCAGAGACATTCACTTGTCTGTTACTTTTAACTAATTCATGATAAGAAGATTCAACAATATCTAAGACTTCAAGTCCTAATAATTCTTCTTTATTCTCATATCCAAAAAGTTTTACAGCTTCAGAATTAACATTAATACATTTATTATCTTTCCAAACAAAGATAGCTTCCATAGTTGAATTAATCAGATGTTCAAACTCTTCATTAGTTTCTTGTAAGATTTTTTGAGAATCTAAAAGCATATTATTCTGTTTTTTTAACATGTATTGTCGGTAAAGGAAAAAACCAATAATAAAAGATATTGCAAATGCTATTTTCCAAACTAAAGAAGAATCAAATGATTTAGAATAAGTAACAGATACCCATTTATTTAAAATTTCACGATGCTCATCTTCTTTTAATTCAAAAATAACTTTATCAAAAATGTTTTTAAGTATTGGGTCATCATTCCGTATAGCTACCCCTAATTTTAGATTTTCATCAATTTTACCTGCAATTTTTATACTACCTAAGTAATTTTTTTGAACACTGTATCCTACTACAGCTAGAGAATCAACAAAACCATAAATTTCGCCAGAAATTACTTTTTTCATACCATCATTTACATTCTCAACTTCAACTAACTTCACATCAGGATATTTATTCTTCAATAGTTCGTAATATGCATACCCCTTGACAACACCTATCTTATATTCTAAAACATCTTTAAAACTTGTAATAAAAGGCTTTTTAAGATTAGTTGCAATAACTAACGGAACATCAATATAACTATTAGAAAAATTTAAATACTTTGATCTTTTTGGTGTAGAAATTGCCAATGAGATTAAATCACACTTTCTACTTTCTGCATAAAGTAATGTTTCGGACCAGTTTTTTGTTTTAATTAAAATAATTGGAATAGAGATAGTCTTTCTAAAAATATTAAAATAGTCAGCAGACATTCCAATATGTTTATTATTATTAATTTTTTCATATGGCATCCAATCAGGATCTACACACATTTTAATAACTTGTTTTTCTTTCATATAATTCAATTCAGAATCAGAAAATTTAGGACTTAAAGAGTTATGTTTACCAAACCATTTCTCTTTTAATTCAATTACATCTTTCTCTTTTATAGAAGCCATTGTTTTTTCTAAAATTGATGCCATTAAAGGCCAATCTTTTCTTATTCCATAATGACTAATCCCTTTAGGTAAATAGACATTATTTACAATAGGTCTAGTTTTAATTTCTAAAAAAAAGTTTTTGTTTATTAAATATTTTAATACTGGTTCAGGTGAAATAACCGCATAAGTATCTCCTGTTTTTAATCCTATTAAAGCATCTAGATTTGTTTTATACTCAATTGTCTTTATTTTAGGGTAATGTTTTTTTAAACTATTTACAAACCAATATCCTCCGACAACACCAATTTTTTTGCCTATTAAACCTTCCAAAGAAATTTTATTTATATTCTTTTCTAAGGTGGCTATCCCAAGATACGTTTCAAACATAGGATCACTAAAAACTACAAATTTTTCTCTCTCCGGAGTTTTCTTCATCATTGGTAAAATATCAATTTTTTTTTCTTTTAAGTCTGATACTGATTCTTTCCATGTTTGATCTTTTACATAACTGAATTCTTTTCCTAATTTCTTAGCTAAAAGATTTGTATACTCAATTATATAACCTTTTTCTTGACCATCTTCAGTAAAAGAAAAAGGATAATAATCCTTTGCTACACGAGTCAATATATAAGGGACCTTTTTAAGAAACACCTGTTCTTCTAAAGTTAAATTAAGCCCATTACTTTGGACATTCATCCATTTCTTATTTAATAATAGGATTTCTTCCTCTGTAATACTTTCAATAGCCTTATTAATAATAGGAACTAAGATTTTCCAATCTTTTCTAACCGCTATATGTAAACTTCGTTTTAAAGCTTTTACCTCTATACGGTGTACTACTTTAAGATTATTTAGTAGATATCTATTTTTAATATAATTGGCAGTTATAAAATATTCAATAGCAGCATCTACTTTACCAAATGCTAAAGCTTCAAGTTTTTCCTTAGAAGTATCATATTCTTTAAAAATAATTTCTGGATAGTTTTTCTTTAAATATTTTGTCGAATTCCAATCTTTTGAAACAGCAACTGTTCTAAAGTTTAAATCGTCTAAAGATTTAATTTTTGTTTCACCATCTGTACTTATAATAGATAAGTCTGCATCTAAAATACTATTTGCATAAGATAAATACTCTTTTCTTTTCTCGGAAAAAGAAATAGGATGAACGATATCTATCTTTTTTATTTTTATTTTTTTTATTAAATTAGACCAAGTATCTGTTTCAAATTTAAAGTCAACACCCAATTTAGATCCAACCAATTTTAAATAATCAACAGAATAACCTTTTGCTATTCCTTGCTCATTATAATCATAAGGAGCCCAGTCTTTCTCATTTGAAACAATAATTTGAGGATGTGTATTTAAGAATCTTTTTTCATCATTATTTAATTTATCAAATAATTGTGTGTTTGAAAATGCAAATAAGTAATTTGCAAGTAAGAATGATATTATTATTAGTAATCTCATTTTTATATCCTAATATAAACAAAATAATACCAAATTATAAGATAAAAAGCAACATATATAATTAAAATAATTTTTAATTATATTGATTAACTTTTTACAAAACATTTGTTTTACTATTCTTATGGTAAAATATGCGTTTTATAAATAAAGGATTAAAATGAATAAGATAATATTTGCCTTAATAATGTCAATGACAATCTCTTTTGCAGGGATGGTTGATGGTATTGCACTAGTTGTAAATGACGACCCGATTACTCTATTTGATATCTGTCTCTTATACACATCTCCGAGCCCACGAGACCAGAGAGGATCTCG
>OJIJ01000144.1_pt1 | contig 11171 bp, 8 predicted proteins | sample 1595891 | NCBI WGS metagenome assembly OJIJ01 (sample SAMN05416853, study PRJEB24817) | seawater metagenome | isolation source: Sea water | place: Canada:Atlantic | collected 2013-11 | reverse complement strand
TATAAGAGACAGAGTTAATTCCTCTAAATCTCTATGTAAAGTTTCTGGGTTACAAGAAATATAAATAATATTTTTAAAATCTTTTACTAAAGTCCTAGTTGTGTCATCTAGTCCTGCTCTTGGAGGGTCTACAAAAATTGAATCAAAGTTGTAAGCTTTTAAATTAATATCTCTTAGTCTTTGGAATTGTCTTTTTTCTTGAAGAGCTTCGACAAATTCTTCTGCACTCATTCTTATAAAATCAATATTTGTAATTTTATTTAATTCACAATTTGTTTTTGCAGAGTTAATTGAAGTTTTTGAAATCTCAGTTGCAAGTACTCTTTTAAACATTTTACTTAGAGGAATTGTAAAGTTTCCTCCTCCACAATAAAGTTCACATAAATCATTTTCACTTTTTTCAATATTGTTTAAAACCCATTCAATCATTTTTATATTTACTTTTGAATTTGGTTGTGTAAATCCACCTTCTTTATATTGAAAATAGAATGGATTATTGTTGATTTCAAGTGTTTCATTTATATAATCATTTGTAAGTACAACTTTTTGTTTTCTACTTCTTCCAATTATTTTAATATTTAACTCTTTTTCAAGTTCTTGTGCTTGTGGATTCCAGCTTTCTTCGAGTTTTCTGTGATAAATCAATGTTACGAGCATATCATTGGTTGTAGAGTTTAAAAACTCAATGGCAAAAAGTTTATGCTTTAGAACGTCTTTTCCTTTTATCTTTGCTAAAAGTTTTGGCATAATTTCTTTTATGTGAGAAGTTACAATTTCACATGAATCTATCTCTACTACTTTTCTTTCATAATTGTTCATTGCATAAGAAATTGTTGGATTTTTTTCATCATCAAAGTTTCTCCAAACTTTAAATTCTGCTCTATTTCTAAAGTTTTGTTCTTCACTTCTTATAACGTCAAATTCAAAATTTGTAAAATTTGAAAATCTATCTTTCTCTCTATTTAATTTATAATTTAATTGTTCTTCATAATTCATTTCATGTAAAGTACAACTTGCACATTTACCAAAATATTCACAATTCATTCACAGCCTTCATTTATTATCTATAGTTTAATCTGATATTATATTCTATTTACTATAATACGCCCATGAAAGATAATTGGCAACAACAACTACAGACTTTATTAAATTGTGATTTAAAAACACTTTTCCCATTAGCAAGAAGTTTAAATAGAAAACTTAAATTTTTTGTAGGCCCTACAAACTCTGGTAAAACTTATAATGCAATGCAAGAATTAAAGGAATCAAATAGTGGACTTTATTTAGCTCCATTAAGATTACTTGCCCTTGAAGGTTATGAAGATTTAAAAGAGGTAAAAATTGATGCATCTTTAATCACAGGTGAAGAACAAATCATAGATGAAGACGCAGCACATGTATGTTCGACAATTGAAATGATTGATTTCAACTTAGATGTTGATGTAGCAGTTATTGATGAAATTCAAATGTTAGGTGATACTGAACGTGGTTGGGCTTGGGTAAATGCAATTATTGGTTGTCCTGCTAAAACTATTATTATGACAGGTAGTGTAAATGCTTTAGAGTCGGTAAAAAAAATAGCTTCTTATTTAGGTGAAGAATTAGAAGTAGTTAAACATCAAAGAAAAACTCCTTTAAAGGTCTTGCCTAGACATACAGCTTTAGATCATCTTGAGAGTGGAACAGCTTTAATCGCTTTTTCAAGAAAAGATGTTTTAAAATTAAAACAAAAACTACAAAAAAAATATAAAGTATCAGTAATTTATGGAAACTTATCTCCTGAAGTTAGGCGTGATGAAGCAAAAAGATTTAGAAATAAAGAAAGCGAGATTTTAATTGCCACAGATGCAATTGCAATGGGATTAAATCTTCCAATAAAAACAATACTTTTTACAACAGATACGAAATTTGATGGTATTAGTAGAAGAAAAATCAATGTAAATGAAATTGTTCAAATTGCTGGACGTGCAGGGCGATATAAAATCTTTGATGCAGGATTTCTAGGTGCTACAAGAAGAGATGTTTTAGAACATATAACAGAAGAGTTTGAGCAACCTGTTCGTACTATAAAACCACCTTTTGCTGTGAAAATAAATAATGAACAACTTGAATCTCTAGCTAGCCATATAAAAACAAATTCTTTAACAAAAATATTGAAATTTTTTAAAGATAATATGACATTTGATGGTCCTTTTATTGCTTCAAACATTTCTTCTTTAATTGAAGCTGCAAGAATAGTTGATAAACGAGATGATTTAAGTTTAGAGAATAAATATTTATTAGCACAAGCTCCTATTACAACGAAATCAAATATAATACTTCAAGCTTATGAAGCTTATATTGCAGCTGTAATTAAAAGTAGAATTTGTAGATATAAACCTTCTATTACTTTACCTAAAAAAGCAATTACTCAAAAAGATTTATTACTTGTTGAGGATGAAGTGAAAAAAATATCACTTTATTTATGGCTTTCATATAAATTCCCAGAACTATTCCCTGATTATGAGAAAGCTGTAATTTTAAGAAATAGTTTTAATTCATTTATAGAAAAATCTTTAAAATTAAATTTAAAATTGATGGAAGATGAAAGACCACGAGGATATTCTAGATCACGTTCAAAACCATACAGAAGAAATAGAGAACGATAATTAACAAAAAATTAGATATAATCCTAGTACTTACGTAAAATTTAGAGGAATATTTATATGTTAGGTATGTTCAAAACTGATGGCGCAGAGTCTTTACATAAAGAACTCATGAAGAATTATATTGATGAAAAGAAAATACAAGAATTAATTGATAGTGGTGTAAATATAAATAGAAGAGATGCCAAAGGGCGAACGCTTTTATTTGAACTAACCTCTAAAAGAAGAATAGAATCTATTAAAATTTTAATTAGAAATGGTATTGAAATTAATGCTGAAGATAATTATGGTAAAACTGTACTCGCTGAGGCAGTTGATAAAATAGATGGAATGATGATAAGATTTTTACTTGAAAATGGTGCTTCAGTAAATCATATAAACTCTTCCGGACGAACAGTTCTTCACGATGCTGCTTTAGAAGAAAATGAAAAAGTTTTCCAAATCCTTATGGCCAAAGAACCTGACTTATCACTAACAGATCATTATGGAAAAACTGTTCTATTTGATGCTGTAGAAGGTGGCAATATATCTATTATAAAAGAAGTGATAAACAATACTGATGATATTAATATTGTAGATAACAATGGACAAAGTGCATTGTTTTATTCAGTTTTAAAAGAGACTGACCTTGTTACAAAATTTTTAATTTCAAATGGAATTGATATAAATATTTTAGATAAAAAAAGACAAAATGCACTTTTTAATGCAGTAGTTTTAGGTTCGAATAATATTTCAGTAGTTGAGTTACTTTTAAAAAAAGGTATTAAATTAAATATAAAAGATTATGCAGAAAAAACTATATTAGATGAAATTTTAAAGGTTTTGGCAATTGCAAAATCTTCAGATGAAAAACGAGAAGGGAAATATCGTCTTGTAAACCAAGAGCGTAATTATCTTAAGTTAACTGGACTTTTAATTGATAATGGTTTAGCAATAGATAGAACTGATTCAGAAGGTAAAACAGTTTTATATAAAGAAGTTGAAAGAGAAAACTATGACACTATAGATTTCTTAATAGCATCAGGAGCGGAAGTTAATACTCAAGATAAAGATGGCAAGACAGTTCTTTTTGATGCAGTATTAAAAGGCCCTTCAAATATGGAAATGATTGATCATCTAATTTCAAAAGGTGCCGATATTGATCATTTAGACTTTAATGAAAGATCAATAGTTGATGATTTATCTGAAGCAGTGTTAATTACAGAAAATAATAAGAAACCTAGTTCAAAAAGATTTTTAGATTTACAAGATAATGAGGACTACTTTGCTTTATTAAAAAAGATTTTAATATTTAAACCTAAAATCAATTTTCCAAAGAAAGACGGGAGAACAGTTCTTTTTGATTTAGTAATTCAAAATAATATCGAATTAATTAAACTTGTTGTTAATGCCGGTGCAGATTTAAATATTATTGATAATGATAAAAATACGCCTCTTTCATATATGATTGATGATGGATTAAAAATAACTCATCAAAAAGAAAAAGAACATTTTTTAGAAAGGCTTGTATTTTTATTAAAATTCCGAATAGATGTTAATACAGTAGATAAAGAAGGAAGAACTATTTTCCATAAATCAGTTATGGCAAATGATTTAGAGGTGGTAGAAAAACTTTTAACCAAAAAGACAAATTTAGATATAAAAGATAAACAAGGAAGAACGGCTCTTCATCATACTCAATGGAAGGGTAATTATAAAATAGCTAGACTTCTTATTTCTGCAGGTGCAAATATAAATGAATCTGATTATGCAGGGTTTACAATATTAAATTATGCTGCAATTTTAGGACATACAAAACTAGTAGTTGTTCTAATTTTATCTGGTGTTTTAATGTATAACCGAAATAAAAAAAGTAAGTCCGTAGCTAATTTTTTTAAAGAAAGAGAAAAAAACCTCGATACCCTTTTAGATGCAAATATAACTGATAGTAAAATGAGAAAAGCGATTGATGAAGTTATAGAGAATTTAAAAAATGAAATAAATGAAACTTTAGAAGGATAATTATAAATGTTTAATAAATCGATTATTATATTAGCTGCTGGTGCTGGTACTAGAATGAAATCTAAATTGCCAAAAGTATTACATAAAATTTCTGGTAAAGCAATGTTATATTATTCAATAAAAGAAGCATTAGAACTTAGTGATGATGTTACAGTCGTTCTTTTTCATCAAGCTTCAAAAGTAAAAGCTGAGATGGAAAAATATTTTACTGGTATAAATTATGTAATTCAAGACCATGAAAATTATCCAGGAACTGGTGGCGCAGTTATGGGTATAACTCCAAAATATGATCAAGTATTAGTTTTAAATGGGGATATGCCTTTAATTCAATCATCAGAATTAAAAAAATTCGATTTAGATGCAACAATTGTAATGTCAGTACTTGAACTTGAAAGTGCAGATGGATACGGAAGAGTTATAATAGAATCTGGTTCAGTGAAAAAAATTGTTGAACAAAAAGATGCTAATTCTGAAGAGTTAAGAGTTACAACTGCAAATGCAGGTATTTATCAATTTGATACAAAATTTTTATTAGAAAATCTTCCAAAACTTTCAAATGATAATGCACAGGCTGAATACTATATTACAGATTTAATTGAAATGGCAATTACACAAGGGAAAGTTTTAAAACCACTTGCTGTAAATGAAGAAAATTTTAAAGGTGTAAATTCAAAAGTTGAATTAGCAGATGCGGAAGTAATTCACCAAAACAGACTTAAGCATGAGTTTTTAAAAGCTGGTGTTATTATGAGATTACCCGATACTATCTATATAGAAGAGGGCGTTACTATTGTAGGAGAATCTATTTTAGAAAATGGAGTGACTTTACTTGGTAATGCAAAAATCATAAATTCACATATAAAAACAAATTCTATAGTTGAAGACTCTATAATTGAAGATTCTGATGTTGGACCAATGGCTAGAATTAGACCTGGCTCAAATTTAAATGGAACACATATTGGTAATTTTGTTGAAACTAAAAAAGCACTACTTACTGGGGTTAAAGCAGGGCATTTAAGTTACCTTGGAGATTGTGAAATTGATGAAGGAACTAATATAGGTTGTGGAACAATCACTTGTAATTATGATGGAATAAATAAATACAAAACAATTATTGGTAAAAATGTATTTGTAGGGTCAGATACACAGTTTGTGGCTCCGGTTACTATCTCTGATAATACTTTAATTGGAGCAGGTTCTACTGTAACACAAGATGTAAAAGATGGACAACTTTATACTACCAGAGCTAAAAAAAGAACTGTAGAAGGTTATTTCTATAAGCATTTTGAGAATAAAAATTAGAGATTAAAATATGTTACTGAAAAATAAAAATATACTACTTGCTGTTACTGCTTCTATTGCAATTTATAAAAGTTTAGAATTGGTCAGACTTTATATAAAAGCTGGTGCTAATGTACGGGTTATTATGACTGATAGTGCGAAAAAATTTATTTCTCCAATAACATTTGAAGCTATTTCTCAAAATAAAGTGCTTGATGAAAATACTGAAAGTTGGGATAAAAATTCAGATTATAATCATATTGATATAGGTAAATGGGCAGATGTTTTTGTAATAGCACCTGCAACTGCTAATACAATAAATAAATTTGCAAATGGTATTGCAGATAATCTTCTAACACAGACAGTTCTTGCCTATCCCAAAATTAAATTAATTGCACCTGCTGCAAATACAAATATGATTCAAAATCCAATTACACAAGCAAGCTTAGAAAAATTAAAACTTTGTGATTTTGAAATTATTTCATCACAAGTGAAAGAACTTGCTTGTAAAGATGTTGGTGATGGTGCGATGGCTGAACCAGAAGAAATATTTTATGCAACAGCTAGACAATTGATTAAAGATGACTATTGGACAAATAGAAAAGTTGTTTTAAGTGGTGGTGGAACTGTTGAAAAAATTGATGATGTAAGATATATTTCAAACTTCTCTTCTGGAAAAATGGCTGCATCAATGGCTTTATCTTTATATTTAAAAGGTGCAGATGTTTGTTTAGTGAGCACTAGAGGATATGAAAACTTGCCAAAAGAGATACATGTAATCCCTGTACAAAGTAGTGATGAGATGTATAAAGGTTTAGTTGATTCAATTAAAGTTGTAAAAAAAGATAAAAAAAAGAAATCATTTTTATTTATGGTTGCGGCAATAAGTGATTATATTCCAAGTATTTCAGAAAATGGAAAACTAAAGAAAGATATTATTGGTTCTTTTTGGAAACTTGATTTAAAACAGAATATGGATATTTTAAGTTCCTTAGATAAGAATGATATAGTTTCTATTGGATTTAAAGCAGAAATGGATGAAACAGTAGCTTTATCAAATGCACAAAATATGTTAAAAAAGAAAAATCTTGATGGTGTTTGTTTAAATATTTTAGATGATAAAAATTCTTTTGGTTCAGATTCAAATAAAATAGAATTAATTTTAAAAGAGAATAGTTACAAGTTTAGTGGAGATAAAGTTAAAATCTCTAGTGATATTTTAGATACTTTAAAAGGTGAATTTAAAGAGTATGAGTGATAATTTAATACCAGCTCATATTGCCATTATCATGGATGGTAATGGTAGATGGGCTAAAGAAAGAAATTTAAAAAGAACAGCAGGTCATGAACAAGGGGCAAAAGTAGTTAGAAGCATAACTCAACACTGCTCAAATATTGGAGTTAAGTATTTAACTCTATATGCTTTTTCAACTGAAAACTGGTCTAGACCAAAATTAGAAGTTGAATTTTTGATGAAGCTTTTAGAAAGATATTTAAAAAAAGAGATTGAAGTATATTTAGAAAATGGAATTAGATTTAAAGCTATAGGTGATTTATCTAGATTTTCAAAATCTTTGCAAAAGATAATAAAAGAGACGGAAGAGAAAACTTTAAAAGGGAAAAACTTAACTCAAGTGCTAGCTTTAAATTATGGTTCACAAGATGAAATATTAAGAGCAATAAAAAAACTTGATGAAAAAAAGTTAGAAATAAATAAAGAAAATTTTGAATCTTGTTTAGATACAGCAGGAATACCCTCTGTAGATATGCTTATCCGTACTAGTGGAGAAGTAAGACTTTCAAATTATCTTTTATGGCAAAATGCCTATGCTGAAATGTTTTTTATAAATACTTATTGGCCAGAGTTTACTCCTTTAGAACTTGATGATTTACTTAGTGATTTTAATTCAAGAGAGAGAAGATTTGGAGGTATTTAGTTTTATTCTTGGGATAGTTTTTGGATCTTTTCTAAATGTATTAATTATAAGACTTCCACTAAAAAAGTCTTTTATATCGCCAAGAAGTTCTTGTTTACATTGTAATCATATTATTTCTTGGTATCATAATATACCAATATTCTCATATCTTTTTTTAAAAGGAAAGTGTGCCTATTGTAATGAAAAAATCTCGATTCAATATCCAATAGTAGAATTTTTAGCAGGTATTATAACAACGGCTTTATTTATAAAATTTGGAATAGGTTTAGATTTATTTATTTCAATGATATTCTTTTATACTTTAATAATATTGTCTTTTATAGATTTTAAATATAAAGCTGTTCCTGATTATTTACTTCTAATAGTTTTTATTTTATCTTTTTTTGTTACAACATTTGATTTAATAGATGCATTTAAATATGCATTTATAGTTTCTGGTGCTTTTGTCTTATTAAATTTTCTAGTAACATTTTATATTCAAAATATTAAATCAAAAATATTAAAAGATGAGAGTTTAAGAACGCAAGAAGCCCTAGGGGAAGGAGATATTCCTGTTTTAGCAGCTTTAGGAGTAGTGTTAGGTATTAAAGGAGCATTGATTGCTATATTTTTATCATCACTTTTTGCTATAATACCATCACTTTATTTTAGTTTTATAAAAAAAGATATTCAAACACCATTTATCCCATATTTAGTATTAGGTTTTTTAGTTGAATATTTTTTTAATATCTCAAAGGTTTTTAATTGAAGTTAAAACAATATTTATTTAGTCAGTTAGCACATACATTTTTCCCTATTTTTTTAGGATTATATTTTATTACTTCAGTTATTTTTTTAGTAAAAATAGCAGCATTAACTTCTGTAATAACTATGAATATATTTGAACTTTTTAGATTATATATGTATGTAATCCCTACAATTATTTTTTATACCGCGCCTATATCATTTTTCGTGTCGCTAGTCATTACTTTAGCTAAACTCTCTAGTGAATATGAATTAATTGTTATTACATCTTTTGGTTTAAATCCAATGAAAATACTAAAAATCTTTTTACCAATTACATTATTGTTATCAATATCATTAGTTGTAATTTCCGTTGGACTTATTCCTAAGGCTAAATTTTTAAATGAGAGATTTCTAGAGCAAAAGAAAAAGGAAGCTAATTTTAATATTAAAGCATCAGAATTTGGACAAAAATTTGGTGATTGGTTAATTTATATAAACGATAAAAAAGATAAAACTTATTCTTCTGTGAAACTTTTTAAAACAAAAGATAATCAAGATCAATTTATTATTGCAAAAACTGCGGTATTGGATAATGATAAAGGAGAACTTAATTTCAAGTTATCAGATGGAAAATCGTTTCATATAAATGAAGAAGAATTGAACCAAATCAATTATAAAGTAATGAATATAAATGATTCAATATCAAATGATAAAAAAGAAAAAAGTTTTACAACATCTTATGCTTTTTGGGAGAAATGGTTATCCCAAGGAGAAGATTATGAAAAATTTACATATTATATTTTAACATCACTTTTCCCTGTATTATCACTTTTTTTAGTTATCTCTTTTGGATATTTTAATCCTCGTTATGAAAAAAATAGGGCAGTTGCTTTTTGTTTAATTTCTGTAGTTATCTATTATATTTTAATGGAAACAATAACCGAAAGTATTTTATTGCATTCTCTTTATATTGTTCCACTAATTTGGGTTTTAGGTACATATTTTATTTATATAAGAAGTGTAAAACAGCAGTATTAGTATGAATGCAAAATTTATAATATCTTATGATGGTACTTTGTACTTTGGCTCGCAAACTCAGCCAAATGGTTTGAGTGTAGAAGACAAATTACAAGAGGCCTTTAAGTCTATAAATATTAATACTAAAATAATTCTAAGTGGAAGAACAGATAGAGATGTTCATGCTACAGGTCAAGTGTTTAATTGTCAAGTACCAAACTTCTGGAAAAATTTAGAAAAACTTAAATTTATTATGAACAAACATCTTCCTGATTCAATTAGAGTAAAAAAAATTATAGAAGTTGAAGATATTTTTCATTCAAGATTTCATGCAAAAAAAAGAGTTTACAGATATCTTATTTCTAAAAAAGAATTAACTGCTTTTAATTCAAAATATTTATCTTTTTACGAAAATATAAATGAAAAAAAAATTAAAGATGCAATAAGTTGTTTTATAGGAACTCATGATTTTGAGTATTTCCATAAAAAAGGTAGTGATAAAGATAATACAGTTAGAATTGTATTTGATGCAAAATTTTATAAATACAAAGATATGTATATTTTTAAGTTTGTGGCAAATTCATATTTAAGATCACAAATAAGACTTATGGTTGGAAGTTTACTAAAGGTTAGTGAAGGTAAATTATCAACTGAAGATTTAAAAGCACAATTAAGAAAAGAAAAACGTGTTTTTAGAATCCCAGCAAGTCCTTATGGTCTTTATTTAACAAAGGTATTTTATTAATGTTTTTTAAGAAAAGAAAATTTTATACTCTTTCAGATATTAGAAAACAGTTAGTATTTACTCCTCTAGTATTTGTCTTTATTTTAGCAATAATATCTGTAGTTGTTGTTACCTCAATTTTAGAAGTTAAAAAAAATAAAGAGATGGAACTCTTCTTACAAAAAGATAGGTTTGATAAAAAAACAATTTTAAATCAATATATTGATGAACTAAAAATTGCGGCAAGTGCTTCTTTTGACGTGGAAGAGATTGTTCTAAATAATAGAGTTACATCATTAAGTGGATATATTAAATATTCGGGAAATGAAATTGATTTAAATGAATTAAAACCTTTAATAAGAGAACTTGAAAAAGAAAGTTATTTAGATTTTGTAATTTTTGATAAAAAGAACTTTGATATTTTATATGGTGAAGATATTATTGAGGATCTTGATATGATTACCGATTCAAAAATTGAACCAATGAAATTTCAAAAGCATATGCTTAAAAATATTTTATACATCGGGGATGATAACTTAATATACTGGATAGATAAAGATAAAAGAAAAATTAAATTAAGTTATTTTAGAAATATAGAAAATAAAAATTGGTTCTTAGGTGCATTTTCAAGAATTGATGATATGAAAGATTCAATTAGAAATGCGGTACTAACTTCAATTATACAAAAAAGTAAATATTACAATGATAGCTACTTTTGGTTTTATGATTATGATTCTGGATACTTATTTAATTATTATAATAAAGGCCAACGAGTTGATGCAAAATATATTTTAGAAAAAGACAGACTAAATACTGTCTCTTATACACATCTGACGCTGC
>OJIJ01000143.1_pt1 | contig 11175 bp, 11 predicted proteins | sample 1595891 | NCBI WGS metagenome assembly OJIJ01 (sample SAMN05416853, study PRJEB24817) | seawater metagenome | isolation source: Sea water | place: Canada:Atlantic | collected 2013-11 | reverse complement strand
ACGAGATCCTCTCTGGTCTCGTGGGCTCGGAGATGTGTATAAGAGACAGACATAAAACTATTGTTTTTGGGGTTTGAAGTGTTACTTTATCATTGACTTTAAGTTCTTCCAAGTCAATTATTTTATTATTTAAAGAGATTTGAGCATAACCACTTTTTTCTCTTTTCTTTGGGTCATTAGAAGAAAAAGAGTCTTTTAGAATATTAATTCTGTTCTGGTTTGTTGTAATTATCTGATTGAAATAATTTTTATAACTCTGTTTTAATATATTTATTTGTTCATTTATAAAATTAAATTTTGACTCTATTGAGTTTTGTTCAAATAATTTGAATATATTATTTAGTTCATTCTCTTTATGTAGTAGTACATTTTTGAATCTATTTTGTAAATCCATATTCAAATTATCTAAATACATTCTATATTCATTAATATCAGGTAGTGCAATCTCAACTGCATTTGAAGGTGTAGCAGCTCTAACGTCAGCAACAAAATCTGATATTAAAAAATCTACTTCATGTCCAACAGCAGAAATTATTGGCTTTTGTGATTCAAAAATTGCAGTTGCAACAATCTCTTCATTAAAAGCCCAGAGATCTTCAACACTACCACCGCCCCTGCCAACAATAATTAAATCTACATCTAAAGTATTAGCATATTTAATTGAATTTGTTATATCAAATTTTGCATCATCTCCTTGAACCAAGGTTGGAACAAGTACAAGCTCAATCAATGGCCAACGATGTGTTGCTACTTTTTTCATATCTTCAATTGCAGCTCCAGTTGGGGAAGTTACCAGTGCAATTTTTTTAGGGTGCTTAGGAAGTGTCTTTTTGTATTCAGGATTAAAGTATCCTTTTTCTTGAAGTCTTTTCTTTAACTGTTCATAGGCTAAAGCCAAAGCACCTTGACCAGAAGGTTCAATTTTATTACATAAAAGTTGATAATTTCCTCTTGGTGTATAAACTGTAATTGTTCCAGATATAATTATCTTCTGACCAACTTCAAGTTGAAACTTTAAATATTTTGCATTTCCTCTAAACATAACACAAGAGATTGTAGAATTTTGATCTTTTATTGAAAAATATATATGACCAGAATTATGATAAGTTAAATTCGAAACTTCTCCTTCTACATAAACATTAATAAATGTAGTTTCAAGTAACGATTTTATTTGAGTATTTAAAGTTGAAACAGAAATTGCAGAGTTCAAAAAAGTCCTTCTAAGTTTAGCTAGAAAATTAAATTTTTCTAGCTATGATTAAAGTAGATATCTTCATTGAAAAAGCTTGAGTATGAATTGGTTCAAGACCAGCTTGTTTTAATTCTTTACAAAGATTTTCAGTAGTTAAAAATTCATCAATCGAGTTTGGTAAATAAGTATATGCTTCTTTGTTTTTTGAGATAAGTCCACCTAAAGTAGGTAGTACTTTATTCATATAAAATTCTGTTACATAATCAAGTGGATTAGTTTTTTCATTCTTTGTAAATTCAGAAATTACAACTAAGCCGTCTTTTTTTAGAACTCTTGCAAATTCATCAAAAGCTTCCTGTCTTTGAACTACATTTCGAATCCCATAAGAGATAGAGATGATATCAGCACTATTGCTATCTAATGGCATTTGTGCCGCCCCTGCCTCCACAAACTCTACGTCAGGTAACTTTTCTTTTGCTACGCCCATCATTCCAACACTAGGATCGACACCAATAACATTCTTTAAATCAATTCCGTTAGAAAGTGCAATTTTTTGCCAAAACTCAATCATATCACCTGTTCCACATGCAACATCAACAATTCTATCTAATTCATTTTTTCCATAAAAATTGTAAGCTAAGTTACAAGCTTTATTTCTCCAAGACTTATCAATTCCCATACTAAGAACTCTGTTTGCTATATCATAAGTTCCTGCGATATCATTAAACATTGATACGATTTTTTCTTGTTTACCCATATATATTCTTCCTAATTATTATAATAAATATTTACCAACGAAAAGACCACCAATAAAACCTACATTTAACATAAGTATTAAATATAAATACTTGATTTTACTTTCTTTCTCTGGTAATTGTTTTAATACTTTTTTTTGTTCTATTATTGAATCATCAAGTGATCTTCTCGCATAATCAATATTATCAAATGAATTACGTAAACTTAAGTCTGATAATTCAAGTCTTTCAACAATATCTTTTGCTTCTTTAAAAGTCATATCACTCATTTTTTTATATCAAGCCACTGATCTAAGTCATAAAATATTTTATTTAAAGTTCCTAGAACATAATCTTTAGCTTCTGTTTGAATTCGTCTAAAAAATAAAAACTTTCTTGCACTTTCAATGTCACCTAGTTCTTTTGCTTTCATAGCTTTTTTTGCAAAGTCAGTATTATTGTAAGCCATTTCCCAAACAGTACTTCCAAGATACCTACTCATCGTAATTACCTTGTCATTTTTAACTGCAAAATATTTTGGATCTTTTACTAAATCACAAAGTACCGAGTTACTATCCAAATATTTATGTCCGAAAAAATTAATAAACTGCTCTTCAATATATTCTTGTTCCATAGAAATAGCACGATTTAATGCAAATAAAACATTCTCTTCAGGATTCTGTTCTATTTTTTTAATTTTTTTCATTGTTGTAATTGCATTTTTCCCATCAAGTTCGCCATCACCTAAAGGAATAATCCACTTAATATTTCCAAATGAACCAACTTTTTTAATCTCTTCAAGAACTAAAGAAGAAGTTTTATTTCCACCAACATCAACAATTATTTCATGATTGTCATCCATTAAAATAAGCTCATCAAGTTCAGTAAGCCTATTTGTTCCTAACATTCTTTTATCACAAATTTCAGTTCTAGTAAAAGATTGGCTATCATTATTTTCATCATCGATTTCAATATAAGTGATTTTTTTACCGTGTTTTTTAAATAGATATGGAGCAATTACTTGCATTGCAACTGTTGACTTACCAACACCACCTTTAGTCTGTGGAATAATTATCATTGTTTAACCCTCATGATACTCATAGTTTATTACTCTTCATAAATTCGATAATCTTACCATGGAATCTACAATAAAGTTTATTTAAAGATATTTCAAACCCATAAAGTTCAGATATTTTATCGAAGTTTTCATTAATTCCATATTCACACCAAGCTTGTAGATCTTCATAACTTTCAAACTCAAATCCAAAGTGTTTAACTAACCTTTGTGTATATTTATCAACTACCATAAACTCTTGATGACAAGCGTAACATAAAATTGCGTCAGCAGTTTCAAGACCAATACCTTTTTGTTCTAAAAGCCACTCTTTTGAAACAGTGATGCAAAATGTTTCAAAGCTTCCAAATTCATCAATTATATTTTTAGCAAGCAATTTTAGTCTTACAGATTTTTGGTTTTTAAATCCACTTGGAGTAATTGCCAATACTAAAGTTTGGGTATCAACATCTCTTAATTTTTCTAAAGATACTATATCAAGCTTTTTTAAGTTTTCTAAAGATTTTTCGACATTTATCCATTTTGTATTTTGAGTTAAAATTGCACCAATTAAGATCTCAAAACTACTAGCACTTGGCCACCAAAATTCTGGATGATTCTCAAGAAGATTTTGATTTTTTAAAAACTCTAATAGTTCATAACTATTAGAAATATTAGTCGATAATTGCATCTGTTTTTATAAGCTCTTGTCTATCGCAAAGTTTTTTTAATTTAAAACTATTAACAGCTTTTCCATCTTCAATATCAGTAACCATTATTTGAAATATTGATTTACAAGAATTCGGGACTTCAAAATGTCCACCAAGTCCAGTTGTTGCTTTTTGAATTGGAACTTTTTTATCCATTCCAATTACATTGTCTCTACAACCTGTAAGTCCAATATCTGTTAGATACGAAGTTCCATCCATTATTTGTAAATCATCAGTTCCAACATGAGTATGAGTACCACAAATAGCACTAACTTCACCTTTTAACATCATAAGTATAACTCTTTTTTCACTTGTTGCTTCTGCATGAAAATCTATAAAAATATTTTTAATATCTTGTTCTTTTAAATCATCTACAAGTTTTCGTGCCCAATTAAAAGGATTTTCAACTGTTGGCATACAAAACTGTCCCATTAAATTTATTACAGCTAATTTCTCGTCATTAACTTCAAATACTTTTAATCCAGTACCAGGAATTCCGGGAGGATAATTATCAGGTCTTAATACATTTTTAGTTTCTAAAAGTACAAACATTTCTCTTTTTTTATCGAAAGAATGATTTCCCCCTGTTATAACATCTATTCCGGCTTTAAAAAGTTCATCACAATTTTTTGTTGTAAGTCCAAAACCATGACTTGCATTCTCACCATTTGCAATTACAAAATCAATGTTATATTCTGTTCTAATTTTAGATAAATTTTCTTTTATGATTTTTCGGCCAGGGCGACCTACAATGTCTCCAATAAATGCAATTCTCAAAATATATGTTCCTTAAAAAATGTCCCATTTTTTTAGGGACCTGTATTTTTCTGACTTCTTTTAGCAAGATAGCAAAGATACCTTTAAAGAAGCAAATCCTAAAGAGAGTAACAAGTTACTCTTGATTTTTGAATTGTATCTAGTGTATGGTTAGTTTTCTCTTTCTTTTCTCTCTTTTTTTGTCTTCAAAATATTTCTTATCATGAGTAATGCAAAGAAAATTCCAATTATCAAATTTATAATTGCCACACTCATATTTCCATCTTCATAAAAATTATAAGCAATTGCAAAACAGATAAATGAAATAATTAAGCACATTAATTCAAACCTTTCGCACAAATATCTGCTTGAGCAAAAACTAATTGAAAGTTATATCCTCCAAGTTCTCCAGTAATATCTAAACACTCTCCAAGAAAATATAAATCTTTTTGTTTTAAACTTTCAAAAGTTTCTTGATTTATTTCATCTGTGTTTATACCCCCACTTGTTACTTCCGCTTTTGAAAACCCAAAAGTACCAGCAGGTGCAAATTCATAATTTTTCAATACTTTTAACTTCTCTTTTTCTTCATTGGATAAAGAACTTACAGGCTTGTCTTCTAAAGAGATTGAATTTAAAAACTCTGTCATAAATCTTTTAGGCAATGGAAATGCCGTACTTATTTTTTTGTTCCCTTTTAAAAAATTATCTAATTTTTTCTTTGGAATAAAGTCAATACTCATTTTTCCTTTTTGCCAATAAAGTGATGAATTTAAAATAACTGGACCAGAACAACCTTTATGTGCAAAAAGAAAACTTCCTTCAAAAGTTTTATCCCCTACTTTTGTTTCCACCATACAAGATAATCCACTTAAATTTTTGAACCAAAATTGATCTTTTTGAACAGTAAATCCTACAAGTGCGGGTTTTGTTTTTTCAACAGTATGACCAAACTTTGAAGCCACATCAAAAGCAAGAGAAGAAGCTCCTAATGATTCAAAAGAGAGTCCACCACTTGCAATTACAACTTTCTTTGCTTCAATTATTTGTCTATTCGTTTTTATCTTAAAACCATTTTTATATTCTATATCCAAAACTTTTGTATCTAAAAACTTTTTTGTATGAGTAGTTAATTTTTCAAACATAGAGATAACATCTTTTGAACTATTACAAAAGTATGTTCCTTTTACAATTTTTGGATTTACTTTTGGATAAACGTCATTTTGATTTAAAAACTCTAGCAAGTCTTTATTTGAAAATTGATTTAATATATTTCTAGTAAACTCTTGATTCCCTAAATAATTTTTTTCACTCACAAATTGATTTGTAATATTACATTTAGCTCCACCACTAACTTTGATTTTTTCACCAACTTTTGAGTTTGACTCAATTATGCAGATTTTTTTATTTTTAATTTGTGAGGCAAACATCAAACCACTTGCCCCAGCTCCTATAACAGCAATATCGTAAATTATTCTTCGTCCTTTTTACATCTAAATATATTTATACCCTCTTTATATTCATATGTTAAAGAGTAGTTATTTGCTTTTAAAATATTATGAATAATATATAACCCTAGACCAAAAGAGTTTTCTATTTTTTCTTCATTGGCAAAAAATGGCTCATAATATTTTTCTAGATCATATTTTAATTTTTCGCCTTTATTTTCAAATACAATATCTTCATTTTCTGTTTTTATTTCAACTTTTTTATCCGGTGAATATTTAATTGCATTATCAATAAGGTTTTTCACGGCAAGTGAAAATAGTTTAAAGTTCACTTCAAGTTTCTTATTATCAAAATGACCTACTACCTCATCTTCTTCTACCATTAAAATATCTTTTGCATTGTCTAAAATATCATCTAAAAAATAATAGTTTTTTTCTATATTCTTACTTGAAGATATAAGCTCTTCAATAGATGCAAATTCATTTATCAATGATTCTAAACGAATAAATACTTCTTTTAATTTTTCGTCATTTTGTTCGTTTCTTTCAATTTCTGTTAAAAACTTCCCTTTTGTAATAGGAGTTTTAAGTTCATGCATAATATTTCGAATAAATACATTTCTAGCTTCTTTTATATCTTTTAATTTTCTTGCAGTTTTTTTAAATTCAATACCTAACATTGATACTTCATCTTTTCTATCACTATTACAACATTCAAAATCAAAATTCTCATCACCTAGAGTACTAACTTTATCTTTAAGAATTTTAAGTGGCATTAGTTTTCGAATAGTTACAATGAATGATAAAATTAAAGTAATTAATATTATGGCAAAGACTAAAATAATATAAATTTTAGAATTTTCTGTAATTTCATTTTTATCTTCAATTAAAAAAGTTTTACCTCTATTTTTTATATATATAAATTGTCTATCGTTTACTTGTAAAACTCGTAATAATGAATCTCTAAATCTTTTTTCTAAAATAATTTTTGTTTTTGGATTATAAGTAATCCCATCAATCGGACCTTTTTTAGTAAACAGTTCATAATTTAAAGCTGTAAAGTTGTCTTTGAATCTTCGATTAACACCACCTTTTCTAAAATGTTGTTTATAAATCATTTTAGCAACAGGTGCATATTTTTCAAAAAGATGATGTTCCATCTTTTTTTGACTTCCAAACATCATTATCCCAAAACTAATTATTACTAAGATAATTGATATTATAAAACTTACTGTTATTGTAAAAAATATTGATTGTCTATTCATTTGTAAATTTATACCCCATCCCTCTTATTGTATGAAGATAACTTGGTTCTTTTGGATTATCTTCAATTTTATGTCTAATTCTATTAATTATAACTGCTAAAGAACCTGAATTTTCATAATCAGCATTAAGTAAATCAGAGTTCTCAAATATATCTTCTCTACTTATTACAAATCCTTCTCTTTTTAACATTAAAGATAAGACTTCGTACTCAGCAGCTGTTAATTTAATATACTTTCCATTTTTTGTTATCTCTTTTTTATCAGTATTTAGATTAAAAAGAGATTCTTTTTCATCTTTTTCTTCTATTCCATTATGATTAAATCTTCTTAAAATAGTTTTAATTCTTACTTCTAATTCTCTGGGATCATATGGTTTGGGTAAGTAGTCATCAGCACCTAACTGTAAGGCTGTAACTTTATCTGTTATATCGCTTCTTGCACTTGATATAATAATTGGAATATCGAAATCTTTTACAATAGCCTTGCATACATCAAGTCCATCCATTCCAGGTAGTGTTAAATCTAATATAATTAAATCATACTTATAAAGTTTTAAACTACTTAGAGCCAAAAAAGGCTCTTCATAGTTTGTTACTTCTATATTGTATTGCTTTAAATATTGAGTTAGAACATCTGCTAATTCTAAATCATCTTCTACCATTGCAATTTGTATCAAAAATTCATCCTTTTTTGCATCATAGCCATTCTTTTGTCTTTTTTAAGTTCCATTAAAACTTTAAATTGTTCTTTTTGTTTTGGAGTTAGAATTTTATAAACTCTATCCATCATTTCTGCTTTAGATTCTATCATATTATCTCTTTTTTGTTTCATTATTTCGATGAATTTTGCTTTATCAAAACTGTCTTTTGTAAATGCAATATCTGGAGTAACTCTATTATTCATCATCTCTTTTTTTATCACACTAATCTTTTGTGTTTGTTCAGATGTTAAATTTAATTGTCTAAGCATCATCATTGGACCTCTTTGTCCTTTATTTGATTTCTTCATCATCATTTTTTGAGAACCTTGCATATTACAATTTGCACCTTGATTCATTCCTTTTTGCATCATACCTTGTCCATTACAAGCTGCATAAACTCCTGTTGTTAATAAACCTGCTAATCCAATTCCTACTAATAATTTTGTTTTCATTTTAAATCCTTTTTATTTGTTACAGTGAAATTATGACATGAGGGGTTTAATCATTTTTAAATCTTTTCTTAACACCACATTAATGACTCATATTCTTGCAATAAACACTATTTTATAATTGAAACTTATTATAAATATAAATTTTATTTAACTTGAAAAGTTTTTTTTGCTACAATAATAAAAAAACAAAAGGTTTATTATGTTTAGGCGTGATTTTTTTAAATTCTCTATTTTAACGGCAGCGGCTCTAACAACAGTAAATGCAAGTACAAATGAAAAAGTAAAAATAAACTCTATAAAAACAAAGGTTGCAATTTGTGGAGGTGGATTTGCTGGTCTTTCTTGTGCAAAACAATTAAAATCATTAAATCCCAACTTAGACGTTACTGTTATCGAAAAAAGAGCAAACTTTTCATCTTGTCCATTTTCAAATGCATGGTTAGGAGATATTAAAAACATTTCATATGAAGACTTAAATTATGACTATAATAGTGCTATTGAAAAATATGGTTATAATTTTGTAAATGCAACGATTAGTGATATAGATAAAGATAAAAAAATCATTACAACAGAAAATGGAACTATTGAATATGAGTATTTAGTCATGGCAGTAGGTATAGATTATAACTATAAAAAACTATTTAGGCGAGATGTAGAAAAAGCAAAAGATTGCCAAATTAAAGCCCCTGCTGGATTAAAGCCAGGAAGCGAACATATTAAATTAAAACGAATGATCAAAAACTTCAAAGGTGGTAACTTCGTAATATCTATTCCATCACAAGCATATAAATGTCCCCCTGCTCCATATGAAAGAGCTTGTATGATTGCAACGTATTTTAAAGAAAATAAAATAGATGGAAAAGTTATCATTATTGACCCAAGAGTGAAACCTGCAGCAAAACCAGAAAGGTTTACTCAAGCATTTAATGAATTCTATAAAGATATTATTGAATATAAATCAAATACAAAATTTAAAGATGTTGATTTTGATAAAAAAGAGATTTATGTAGAAAGCTTTAACAAAAAAACGCTAGTATTTGAAAAAATCACTTTGCCATTTGAAGAGGCATCTGTTATCCCTCCAAATATGGCGAATAAACTTATAAAAAAAGCTGGACTTGCAACATATGTAAACGGTTGGGCAAAACTTAGACAACCAACTTTTAGATCAGTATCACATGAAGATGTTTATATAATTGGTGATTCTCAAGGAGAATATCCTTATCCAAAATCTGCACAAATGGCAAACTCTTGTGGATATTTAGTTGCAGAAGAATTAGTAAATAGAATAAAAGGAAAAGGGTATAAATATAAAACCTATTTACCTGGAAATGTTTGTTATTCTATGGTAACAGCACATAAAGCTGTATCAATTAGTCACTTATATGAATTTACTGATAAGGTACATGTTACCTCTATTACTTCAGATATTGATACTTTTACAGCAGATGCAGCTGAAGGTTGGTATTTTGGTTTAATTGAAGATATTTTAGGAATTGAGAGTTTAAGATAACAGGTTTAACTCTCGATTTTTTCATTTATTTGATTCAAATATAATTATTATTTATGTATACTAATGATATTTAGTATAAAAGAAAAGTTATGAAATTATCTAATTTAATATTAAAAGCAATTTTTATTGTTTCAATCATTTCTATTTTATCCACATTCTTAATATCAATAATACTTCAATATAATACATTTATAAATGAGAGAAACTATATAAAAAAAGAGTTAGTTGAACTTAGAAAAGATGAAATAAAAAGAGAAGTTCTTAAAGTTTATAATCAAATAAAATATGAACAAAAAAAAATCAATCAAAAAAGTAGAGAAAAACTTAAACAAAGAGTTCAGCAAGCACATAATATAGCAACGGATATCTACAAAGAAAATAAAAAAAATAAAAGTGATAATGAGATTAAATATTTAATTATCACTGCTTTAAAAAATATTTCATTTAATGAAAAAAGAGCCTATTTTTTCATTAATTCAAATAAAGGTAAAGCTGTTTTATTTAATACAAAATCTTTAATAAATTTAAATAAAAATATTTGGAACCTTCAAGATAAAAAAGGGAACTTTTTAATTAGAAGACAAAGTAAAATTGCAACAGAAAAAGGTGAAGGTTATTTAACAAACTACTTTATAAAACCAGACTTAGATGATAATAAAGAGTATCCTAAATTATCTTTTATAAAAAACTTCGCTCCTTATAATTGGCATATAGGTATGGGCGAATACCTTGATGATATTATATATCAAACAAAAGAAAAAATGCTAAAAGAGATTTCATCTTTTCGTTTTGGAACAGATGGTTATATTTTTATTAATTCTTTAGAAAAAAAGGCTTTGGTTTTTGATGGTAAAAAATTAACACCTCCTAAAGATTACCCAAATGAAATACTTTTTAAAGAACAATTAGATGCAATAAAAAATAAAGATGGTGATTTTTTCTTTTATAAATTTAAAAAACTCAATACCATAGAAAAATTTCCTAAGATAGCATATGTAAAACTCTTTAAAGAATGGAATTGGATAGTCGGAACTGGTGTATATATTGATAATATTGATAAAGAAATTGCAAGACAAGAAGAAATATTTAAAAATGCCATTATAAAACAGACTGGTACAAGTATCCTAATCATCGCATTACTATCATTTATAGTATTTCTTGTTTCAAGTAAGATTTCTAAATATATTGATAAAAACATAATGTATCTTATTAAACAATTTAAAAATGCTTCAAAAGATCATAAATTGATTAGAACAAAAGAACTAAACTTTAAAGAGTTTTCCATTTTAGGGAAAAATTTAAATAAAACTTTATTTTCAAGAAATGAAACTGAAGTTAAATTAAAAAACTA
>OJIJ01000142.1_pt1 | contig 11194 bp, 7 predicted proteins | sample 1595891 | NCBI WGS metagenome assembly OJIJ01 (sample SAMN05416853, study PRJEB24817) | seawater metagenome | isolation source: Sea water | place: Canada:Atlantic | collected 2013-11 | reverse complement strand
TCTACACTATCCTCTTCGTCGGCAGCGTCAGATGTGTATAAGAGACAGATATCATATGGCATGATTATATCATAAAAATAACTACTTGGTATATTTCTCCCAAATAGTTTTTTCATCTAATGTTGCCCTATTTTTTAAAATCTCAAAAGGACTATATGCTTCTTTATATCCCATTGAAAAATGTTCTTTAATCCAATACCCTAAATAAATATAAGGGATGTTAAGCTCTTTTGCTATTTTAATTTGTGCCAAAATCGAAAATTTTCCTATTGATAAATCTTCATAATCATGATCATAAAAACAATATATTGAAGATATTGAGTTTTCTAAAATATCAACTAAAGCAACACCAATTAATTTGTTATTTCTTACATACAAAAATTCTTTAGTAAAATCATCTTTCCCTTGAACATAAGACCTATCATATTCAACAGGTTCAATAGGAGTATAAGGCCAGTCTTTTTTCTTACTCATATGAGAATGATACTTATCATATAGTTTTAAATGATCTAAAGTTAAAGTAGGTGCCTGAATATAAAGTTTTGTATCTAGATTTTTTTTAAATACTCTCTTTTCTGAACGTGAGAATTTATAATTTGCAATATCAATTCGCATAGAAGTACATTTTGTACAAGCTTTACATTCAGGAACAAAATGCATTTTACCAAAACGTCGCCACCCATGCTCAAGCATATTCTGATAGTCTTCTTTTTCACATTTATTGACATACCGATATCTAATATCTGATACTTCGTAACTAAAATAAGAACAATCTCTATTCTCTTCTACAAATTCGACATCACGTTCTAAAATATGCATAATTATTCGTTTATTTTTTCTTTTATTTCTTTTGCAACGGCAGTAATATTTTTCATTTTTTCACTATTTGATAAAGAATCATCAATCAAATGTTTTACAAAAGCACTACCAACGATTACGCCATCAACACCTTGCGATTTTTCTTTACATGTTTTTTCATCAACACCAAAACCAATATAAAGAGGTGTTTGGGAATATTTTTTAACAGTATCAATAATAGTAGTTAAATCTTCGCTTTTGCCACTTCCCGTAATACCTGCGTAAGCTACCATATAAATAAATTTTTGCGCATTTGAAACAACTTGCTTAATTCTATTTTCAGTATGAGTTGGTGCTACAAAAGAAATTTGAGCTTTATTATATTTTTGAAATAATGGTTCTAGTAACTTAGCTTCTTCATTTGGAACATCAGGAATAATCATTCCATTTACACCATATTCATCTGCTTTTTGTAAAAAATTTTCAATTCCATAATGATAAAATGGATTCATATATCCCATCCATAACATATCCATTTTTGGAGCTATTTGTGAACTAACTTCAAATAAATCTTTTAATTTAAAGCCATTATTTAGAGCAATTTGATTCGCTTTTTCAATAACTGGACCATCTGCTACAGGATCAGAAAAAGGTACTCCTAATTCTAATGTATCAACACCCACTTCTTTCATGCTTAAAGCTAAATCAACTGTAAAATTATTTTCGGGAATTGATGATGTAATATAACCAACTAATTTTTTCAATATAAAATCCTAATAAATATTTGATAAAGTATTTATTTTAGCGAATTTTATCTTGAATAGATATGAGTGAATATTTAATACTTATCTTTTAAAGAATCTCTAATCTTTAAAAATTCATCTAAATGCTCAAAGAAAATATCAATAAGTTTTGGATCAAAATGCTCAGCTCTTTCTTCTTTAAAAAGTCCAAAAATTCTATCATCATCCCAAGCTTTTTTATAACATCTATCACTACCTAAAGCATCAAATACATCAGCAAGAGCAGTAATTCTTCCATAGATATGAATATCTTCACCTGCTGTACCTTGTGGATAACCTTTTCCATTCCATTTTTCATGATGCTCATATGCCACAGTAGCTGCACATTTAAGTAAAGGTCTATTTGAGTGTTTTAACATTTCATAGCCTAAGGAAGCATGGGTATCCATGATTTTTCTTTCTTCATCATTAAATCGTCCAGGTTTATTTAGTACCGCATCGGGGATTGCAACCTTACCAATATCATGCATAGGGCTTGCTTGTTTTAACATTTCCGATTCTTGTTCAGAAAGGCCATAATATAATGCTAAAAGTTTTGAGTATTCTGCAACTCTTTTTACATGATTTCCAGTCTCTTTTGAACGACTCTCGCCTATTGCACCCATTGTAAAAACAACTTCCCTTTGTGTTTCTTCAATCTCTTTCCCTAATGCTTTTACTTCTTCAAGTTTAGTTTGTAATTCATCATATTCTTGTTGTTGTCTTTTGTCACTTCTTGCCATAATTTTATCTTGACGCCGAACATCTTTAATAAGTTTATCTGTAGTTTTTTCAAATTCCCTTTTTAATTCTTCTATTTCAGCAATTAATTTATTATCATGTATATCAGTATTTCTTCTAGCACTAGTTCTTCTTTCCTGTTCTACTTTATTATTGTCCATGCTATTCCCTATTTTACAACGATTTTATCATTTTTTTCTGAGTCAATAAACGCATTTGTACATCTTCTTAAAAGAATTTCTTCTGTATCTTTTCCTTCAATAAACATTGTCAAACCTATTGAGAAATTAATTGTAAAATTAAATACTTTTCTCTTTACATTTAATTTCGTCATTAAATTTTTAACTACTTCTAAATCTTGTTTTGTAGTAATTATATAAAATACTTCATTCTTATCATGAAAGACAATCCCATTTTTATTAAAACAATTTTTTATATATTTATATGTTCCATTAATAAAATTAGGAACGGAACTATTTTCTTCTATTGTTTCTAACATATCATCAAAATTATTTAGTTTTATCTTTGAAAGAACAAACCTATTCGATTCTTTTGATAGTTCTAAAGAAATTACTCTTTTTATATCCATGTTTTTATATTCAGCAGGGTTAATATCTGTTTTAGAATTAGGATTTGTAGACTTCAACTCTTCATTAAAAGAATGACTTATTTCACCATACTGTTTTATATAACCGTTTAACTTATTCTGTAATTTTGAATTTTGTGAATAACTTTCACTTAATGCTTCTTCATATTTCTTTATTTTTTCTTTATTCTGTCCAAAACTCTCTTTTGTTTTTCTATGCTCTGAAACATTTTCTAAAAGCTTATTTCTTGCAATCTTAATAGTGTATTGAAGATTATCAGACAAAGAATCATTTTGATCCATAATTCCATTACCCATATTATCAGCTAGTTTTATGGTTTTTTCATATCTTCTATTGAGCTTTTTGTATTCTTTAAGAAGTTTATAGTACTCATCAATTCCTATTCCTTCATCATATACTTTATGTAACTCTTTTAGAATTTCATCGCCATGCTCAATGATTCTTTCTTCTTTTGACTTTCTCATGCAAATCCTATTTTTCTACTAATGTAAAGTTCAAATCCTCAAAATCTTCTTTGAAATCTTCACCTGCTTCAATAGCAGATTCATTTTCTCCATCATAAATCCAATTAATTTCAATTTTTTTGCCACCATTATGTGCTTCTTCTAATAAATCAAAGAAATCAAAGAAAAGTTTTGAACTACTTGAATTAAAATATATTATTTCTAAATTTACAATTGTTGTTTCTTGTTCATTTCCATTAAAATACTCTTCAACCCAATCCATCATTGGTTTATAAAACTCAAATGTATTTTCAGGATAAGATTTTCCAACCAATTCAAATACACCTTTTTGTGCATCTAGATTAATTAATGGTGTGTATTTCGTTTCGTCTATATTTAAATTTTCCATATTATTTTTCCTTATTAATATTTATTCTTGATATAAAATGAAAATAATATTTATCTTCATTAATTGTTTTAAATTCATATTTTACTTCATCACTTCGTTTTGCAATTTCATAAAAACCAATTCCTCCACCTTTTCCATGTTTATCTTTACCACTTCGCCTAAGTTCTCTATATTTTTTCTTTAATTCATCTCGACTAAGCAGTTGAATTTCACTAAGTTTTGGTTCGATTTTGTCCTTATCATCCTGTCCAATAACATTTTGACTATGAATATAATAATTTCCGTGTTCATCTTTGCCTACAACAATTAAACCTTCAGATTTCACTTCTTTACAATCAGGACGTTTGTTTTTTGAGTAATTCATTACATTTTGAGATAACTCAATAAATATAGTAAAAATGTTATTTGAAACACCCATATTAAGATCATTGTATTCAGCCTCTTTTTCTAAGGCTTCAGTCATCCCGGCAATTAAAGTTTGGGTTAAAAACCCTCCATAAGATAAAAAAATAATGCCATCTTTTTCAACCATATTTTGTATATTGTCAACGTTCATCTTCATCCTTTACTTCTAGTTCTTTAACTGCCCTTGCAAACATTTGAAAGGATACAGGCTTCTTCAAAATCTTTTTTACACCAATTTTCATTGCCCCAATAAGTTCTTTTTTATCTACTATTGATGTTACCAAAATTATATTTATACTAGGATTTAGTTCTATCATTAGTCTTGCAGCTTCATTGCCTTTCATATTAGGCATTTCTAAATCCATAATAATATAATCATATTCTATTTTTTTAAATCTTTCAACAGCTATTTCTCCATCTTCAGCTTCATGAATTACTTTAAAATTTAATTCTTCAAGAAAATTACTGAGTTTTTTTCGTGCAATTTTAGAATCATCTACAACTAAAAACCTCTTGCTCATCATATCACCCAACTTTCATTTTTATTTTGAGTATTATTATTTATTTTTCCTATTTTTATACCAACTATTGAAACATCATCATTACGTTCTTCCTCTTTTTGATAAGATTGCATTTCATTTAAAAGAACCTCTTGTTGGTCAGCAAAACTATAATCTTTATACTCTTCTAGAATTTTTTGGAATCGTTTTTTCCCAAATGGGAAGCCTTTTTCTCCTCCATTTTGATCAAAATAACCGTCAGTACTAAGATAAATTTGCATTCCCTCTTTTGCTTCAAGTAAATGTTCATTAAACTCATAATCAGCGTCTGATTTTTTATACCCTATAGAGTGTCTATTCCCACGTATGGTTTTAAATTCTCCATCCTCAATATAAAACAATGGTAACTCTGCCCCTGCAAAACGAATGATTCGTTCACGTCTATTGTAATACAACACCGCTCCATCAAATCCTGCATTTGAAATTGCATTTTCATCTTCTTGTTTAAGTAGTTTTTTCATTGTTTGATTAAAATACTGTAAAATCCAAGCAGGACTTACTTCTAAATTCTCATCACTGGCAATAATTGCTGAGACTTGTCTCTCAATTGCTTTTACAAGCATCGTTACAAAAGCTCCAGGAACACCATGTCCTGTACAATCAATCACCATTAAAAGACACTCATTATCATTACGTAATTCATCAAATAGATAAATATCACCTCCAACAATATCTTTTGGATGCCAAATAGTAAAATAATCATCGTAATATTTTCTAAACAAATCATTTGACGGAATTAAAGAGTGTTGAATTAAAGATGCATACTCAATTGAGGATTGTGTATGTTTATGAATTCTACGAATCTCATCTTCAATATTTTTTTGATCCGTAATATCAACTACCATGCCAATAAAAGCCTCATCCCCATCATATAAAATAGGTTTGACTGAAAGTAGTCCAATAAACTCTTTTCCTGTTTTTGTTTTATATTTCTCCTCAAGATTTTCAACATAACCTTGATCTTTCATAATAGTTAAAATTTCGTCTTTTTGATCTACACTTGTATATACACTATCAATGCTACTTCCAACCAATTTTTCAATTGGAGTTTCATACTGCTTACTTGCGTAGTCATTTGCATAAAGAATAGTTCTATCTTTTTTTGAAGTAATAAGTACCGGAAGCATAATATTAGAAAGGATTGTTTCAATATTTTTTCTAATACTTTCAATTTCTGTAATATCTGTAAATACAGCAACTTCAAGTGTTTCTCCAGCAAACTCGAACCGGTCAGAAGTTATTGTGAAAATATGACTTACTCCATCACGCTCGATAATAGCTTTATGAATTTGTTCAGGTCGTGAATAAACATACTCAATCCATTTTTCTTCACCCATCATTTTTTGGATAAACTCTTTTGGTGCATCAATATCAAAAGTATCACAAATACAATCTCCAAAGTTTTCTAAAAACTCTTCAACACAATCAATTTCATAAAAATCAAAGAAAGATTTATTAGCAGTACGCAACTTTATCCCATCAGTTGAAATAACTATATTACTTTGTGAGTTCATTATTGAGTCAGTATATTGTTTTTGATCAGCAATAGCTTCTTGTGCACGTTTATTTTCATCAATGTCAATATTTACACCATTGAATCGTATAGGTTTACCTTTTTCATCATATTCAGCAATTCTACCAATTGCAGTTGACCACATCCATGTTCCATCTGCTCTACGCATACGATAATCAACTTTATAAAGGTCTGTTTCTCCATTTATATGTGCAGTTATAATTTCATTTGTTCTTTTTGCATCATCTGGATGTAGAAGATGTTCCCAGAAGGCAAGCCCTTCTTTAAAAGGTTTAAACATTTTATCTTCAAATCCTGGCATTAATACTTCTTTTGCATCATAACCTAACATCTGAACAAAAATATCATTAACAAATAAATCTCCTAGTTGAGGATTAAAATTCCAAAAACCTAAATTTGCATATTGTGATACAAAAGTCATTTGTTCTGTATTTTCTTTTATTAATTGTTCTAATGCTCGTTGTTCTGTTACGTCAAATAAAACACCATCCAGCCATAAGATATCATCATCTGATTTCGAAGCTTGCCCTTGACTTCTAACCCATTTAATTACACCATTTTTATCTATAACTCGGTAATCAACTAAAAACTTTTTACCCTTATCAATTTGTTCTTGTATAAGTTTTGCAATAGGTTCAATATCATCTTTGTACATAATATCAGCAAATGAACGTACACTATTATTTATAAAGTCTGAAACAGGATAACCACTTAGTTTTTCAATCTCAGAACTAATATAGAACATTGTCCAGTCTGCATCAACTTTACATCTATAAATTACACCAGGTACGTTTGAAGCCATTGAAGAGAATTGTTGTTGTTGTTTTTTTAATTCAGAGGTTCTTTCTTCCACTTTAATTTCAAGATTTTCACTTAATGCTTCGACCTCTTTTCTTGATGTGATATCTTGGCGAATGGCACTATACCCCATGATATTATTTTCATCATCAAACTCAGGAGTAATAACCACCTCAACCCAATAAAAAGAACCATTCTTTCTTCTATTTTTTACTTCGCCTCTCCATATTTTTCCAGATTTAATTGTTTTCCACAAGTCTACAAAAACTTCTTTGGGGGTATCAGGGTGTCGTACGGTACTATGTGGTTTACCAATAAGTTCTTCACTCGAATAACCCGAAATATCACGAAATGCTTTACTAGCATAAGTTACTCGACCTTTTAAATCACTTCGTGATGCAATAACATTTTCATCAAAAGAACTAAGTAACTTACTCAAATCATTATTAGCTTTAAGGACACTTCGTGTTGCTTTTTCACCAAGAATAATTAACATAATAGTTGCCATAACAGTCAAAAGAAGGGTTAACCCTGTAATAATCAATAGATTTTGACGTAAAATATAAAATCCAGATAAAGCTTCTTTAACATCTACTTCAGTTGTTAAACCAAAACCAAACTCGTTATACCAAATCCATGCACCGAAAACATTTACTCCTCGATAATCTCTATATCCTTCAATATCAGAATGTACTTTACTATAGACACTTACTGTTTTTTTATCTAAAGATAAAGCACTCTGTGCCATTTTAGTAAGTGGTCGTTTTTCAATATCTATAGTTGGAGTAAAGCCATCAATTAAATTACCTCCAGGATCTTTAATTTGTATTTTTTCATACTCTTTCTCATTTGCTTTTAAAAGTCCAATATTCATTAATTCATTTCTAAACCGACTTTTTGTTAGCATAAAAGCATCTCTACTAAAAAGATAACTCTCACCAGATTGTCCAATACGTCCAGATTGTATAATATTAGAAAATTTACCTTCAACATCTAAACGTTGAGTCATAATAGCAATGACGTTACCATCTTTATCTTGTATTGGAATTGCAAAAAACATTGTATGTTCTTTATTATTCTCTTTTTTCATCTTAATTGCTACATCAGTTTCTATAGGAGGAATAAAAACAGTTTCACCTTTTAAAACTTTTTCAAGTAACTTCTCATTATATTTAGCAATAAGATTTATTGTTCCTATATTATTATCACGTTTTGAAGCAATACTAATGTAGTCTTTGTCAATAATAAAGAAACCTAAACTACCAAATTCTTTTTTTCTTTTTTCAAAAAACTCACGTACTTTTTTAAGCTCTTTTGAGGATCTTAATACATTGGCATCTTTTTTCAATTTTAATAAATCTTTTGTAACTTTTACAAGCTCAGCATCTCTCCCCATTTGTAATAAAAAGTTTTTACGTTCAACCATCCACGTATCTAATCTATCTTGGGTAGTTTTTAATACAAACTCTAAATCACTTTTTGTTGCTAATAATGTTTCTTTTTTATTCTCAGTTAAAGTTAAAAATACAAGAATAGAAAGCATAAATATAATTACACTAAGAATAATTAATGAAATGATCCTAAATTTTACAGAACCAAAACTTTTTGCAATAAAATCATTAGAAATAAATCTAGTAATAATCAATAAAATAAGAAGTAGAAAGAGGAAAACACCTACGGTTGTAATAATTAACCACCAAGTATTTTTATCATTTTTCTTAGTTTCGATACCATTAATGATTCTTTCATTACGCTTTTCTATTAACCATTTAGATTTAATCTTATTTATCTGGTGTACGGGGATATCTTTAAGTGCTTTATTTAAAATATCTCTTAGAATTGGTTTATCAATATGAGAGAAAAAGTGAATTGGCGCAGCTGAAAAACTCTTTTGAGCTATTCCTTTTAACCCAACAATCAATTCTTCTTGACTTTTATATTCTACTGCAATCTGCCCATCATATAAAGCATCTACTTCTCCTCTTAAAACACGTCTAATTGAATCACTTAAGTCTCTTGTTTCTATAATTTGAATTTGTGGGAACTTTTCTCTAATTTTTGGAATTGTCCCAAAGCCTTTAGGTATTGCCACTTGTTTACCAATTAAATCATTCATTGAATTAATTTGGGTATTATCTTCACGGATATAAATAGAATCAAGCATCTTATAATAGCTTTGAGAAAATAGTCCATAAGTTGCTCGTTCATCTGTATAATAAGTTGCAGGTAATAAATCAAGTTCCTTTCTTTTAAACTTTTCTAATAAAGGATCCCATAAATCATTTACAACTTCAATATTTAAACCTGTTTTTTCGACTATTAATCTAAGTATATCTCCTGTTATTCCATCAAAATCTTTTCCTCCATGAGAAAAAATAACCGGAGCCCACTCTTCAATACCAACTTTTACAACATTATCTCTTATCCATCTTTTTTCTTCTTTTGTCAAATCAACCAATTTATTTTTTACCTGAGAATTATTAAATAACCATTTATTCTCAATAGTATCTATTTCTTCGTCACTTAATGATCTAAGTGCTTTATTTAGTATTGAAACAAGTTCGGGCCAATCTTTTCTAATTCCCATATTTAAAGGAAGTGATCCTCCTTCCCAACCAAGAGTTCCTCCTACTACTACGTTATTAATTTTATGTTTACTCTTATAGTAATTAACAACTGCAGTTAAATCAAGTAAGGCATCAGCTTTTCCAAATGAAACTGCTTCAATACACTCTAATGTATTATTTAATTTTAATAATTTAATTTTAGGATATTCTTTTAACTTCTCTTCATAATAAAAACCTTTTGGAACTGCAAATGTTTTACCAAAAAGTTCTTCTGTTCTAGTAATTGGCTTTTCACCTTTTCTTATGAATAAAGATTGATATAGTTCACTATATGGATTAGTAAAATTTAAAAACTTCTCTCGTTTGGGAGACTTAACGATATTTAACATTACATCAATATCTTTCTTTTTTACCATATTCATAAATTCATCCCAAGTAGGACCACTTATAAACTCTACATCTAAACCAGCTTTCTGGGTTAAAGCTTTTATATAGTCAATAGAAAGACCTCTTGCCCTTCCTTTTTCATAAAAGTTATATGGAGCCCAAGACTTCTCATTATGCACTTTTATTTTAGGATGATTAGAAATCCAAATTCTTTCTTCTTTTGTTAAATTAAGTTTTTGTTTCTTTTCATATTCATTTGAGATAATCCATTTCTCTCTAATTTTTCTTAATTCTTTATAAGGTATCTGCTCTAAAGCTTTTTCAATAATTGATACTAATTCTTTCTTTTTCCCATTCATAGCAATAGAGATTGAAAAAGGAGGAAAATCTTTATACTCTAATTCAAAAAGGATACTTAAGTCAGTAGAAAAGGATTTATTTAAAATATATTCTGTATTTGCTCTATTATTTACATAATAATCTGCTTTACCAGAACGAATTGCTTCAAAACCTTCATCATTATTATGTATATGTACTTTTCTTATTTCTGGAAATTTACTTAAATAGTTATCCTGTGCATAACCTTTTACAACAGCAACCTTTTTTCCAAATAAATCTTCAATTTTACTAGTTGAATTTTCATTTGATTTACCTATTATTACAAAAGGAGTTTTTAATACCGATTTCGTTTTTACAATATTTGATTCTTTTCCCAAATCAAGAGAGGTTGGAAAAGTTGTTAAAATATCCATTTCTTCATCTTCCAAGCTATTAATCATTGAATTATAAGAATTAAACCCATCCACATAATTTATTTTTAGTCCAGCTGATTTTAATATATATTCTAAAAGTTCATATAAATAACCCTGTTTAAATGGTTTATTTAGAGTAAAAGGTGGCTCATCAAAAAACTTTATTACATTTACAGTTGAATTATTTTTTATCCACTTATGTTCTTTCATACTTAATACCAATGAAGAATCTACTTTTTTACTATAATCTTTATTCTGAAGTTTGATTAAATCATCTTTAGGTATCATTTTAAATATTTTGTTCATTATAGAGTATAGTTCAGGATGTTTTTTACTTGTTCCTACAGAAACTTCACTATACCTGTCTCTTATACACATCTGACGCTGCCGACGAAGAGGATAGTGTAGAT
>OJIJ01000141.1_pt1 | contig 11237 bp, 10 predicted proteins | sample 1595891 | NCBI WGS metagenome assembly OJIJ01 (sample SAMN05416853, study PRJEB24817) | seawater metagenome | isolation source: Sea water | place: Canada:Atlantic | collected 2013-11 | reverse complement strand
CTACACTATCCTCTTCGTCGGCAGCGTCAGATGTGTATAAGAGACAGATATTAATTAAATTACGAAAGAGAGTTAATCATATCTTTTGTAACTTCTGAAACATCTTTTGTTCCATCAAGTTCAGTAAATACATTCATTTTTGTATAAAAATCAATTAATGGTGCAGTTTGTGAATGATAAGCTTCTAATCTACTTTTTACAGTCTCAGCGTTGTCATCTTTTCTAGTGATAAGCTCTCCACTACAATAATCACATACATTTTCTTCTTTTGAAGGATTAAACTCTACATGGAAAGATGCTCCACATTTTGAACATATTCTTCTTCCTGTAATTCTTCCAACAATAAATTCATCAGGAACATTTAAAGAGATTACTTTGTCAAGTGAAATTTCCATATTTGACATTAATTCATTTAAAGACTCTGCTTGAGGTAATGTTCGTGGAAAACCATCAAGGATAAAACCTTCTTTACAGTCAGACTCAGCTAATCTATCTTTGATAATACCAATAATAGTTGAATCAGGAACTAATTTTCCTTCATCCATAAACTTTTTTGCTTCCATCCCCATATCTGTTTTGTCAGCAATTGCAGCTCTTAAAATATCACCAGTTGAAATTTGTGGAATATTATACTTTTCAATTAAAAACTTTGCTTGTGTTCCTTTTCCAGCACCAGGTGCTCCAAACAACATTAAATTCATATTTTTTCCCTTAGTTTTTTTGTATTGTATTCAAAAAGCATTTAATAGTACATAAATAATTAAAATGACTTTCGATATAATTACATCTTCTAAATTAACTAAGGGTATAAATGAAAAAACTATTTTTAATTATTGGCGCACCTGGAAGTGGTAAAACTACAGATGCAGAACTAATTGCGCAGAAACATAAAAATATTACACACTATTCAACTGGAGATATGTTTAGAGCAGAAGTTGCAAGTGGCTCAGAACGAGGTTCTATAATTGATAAATATATTAGTGCAGGAAATATTGTACCAATAGATATTGCCATTGAAACTATCGTAGGTGCAATTAAAAAAGCTCCAAATGATCTTGTTATAATTGATGGATACCCAAGAAGTGGTGAGCAAATGAGTGAACTTGATAAGTATTTAGCTAAAGAAGATGAAGTTGAATTAATGAATGTTATTGAAGTTGAAGTGTCTCGTGAAACTGCATTCCAAAGGGTACTTGGACGTGCAGCAGATGCTGAAGTTGTTAGAGCTGATGACAATGAAGAAGTATTTTTAAATAGAATGAAATTATTTACTGACCCTTTATCAGACATTCAAGCTTTCTATACAGAAAGAAATCTCTTAAAAGTAATCAGTGGGGAAGGTACTATTGATCAAATTGTAAGTGAAATGGATACATTTATTCAATCAAGAGTTTCATAGGCAATCAAAAAACTTTTATTCAGTAATAATTTAAACTTAAGTTACAAAAGGGGGATCTCAATGATTCCCCTTTTGCTTTCTTAAATGAAGAACTAAAAAAATAATAAATAAGCCTTTTTAATTATTTCTTGATTACTTAATCAATAAAAACATTAATTATTTTATTAAATAACTATTTTTATAAAAATCAGTATATTTAATATTCCCATATACGATTGACAAATCAATAATAATATTATAGTATGTTACTATTAGTAAAAATAATAACTTTGAACAAAAAATTATTTTAGGGATAAATCATGTTTAAAAATCTATCAATAAAGAGTAAGTTGACTATACTCGTACTTCTTCCAACCTTGTTTATTATTATACTTGCATTTAAATCAGTTAAATCCGACTATAGTAATGTAAATAAATTATCAGACCTAAAAAGTGGAGTAACTTTATCCACAAAATTGTCTGCATTAGTCCATGAAACACAAAAAGAACGTGGAATGACCGCAGGATATTTGGGAAGTAAAGGTAAAAAATTTGCTGATACTTTACCAAAACAAAGAATATTAACTAACAAGAGATTAACTGACTTAAAGAATTTTATTAAAACTATTGATATTAAAGCAATTAGTAGTGATATGGACAAATCTTTAAATCTTGCAATGTCAGATATATCAAAGATTACTGATATTAGAAAAAATGTAACTAATCTATCTTTACCTTTGGGAAAAGCTTTAGGTTATTATACAAAGATGAATGCGAAATATTTAAATGTAGTTATTGAGATTTCTAAAATTTCAACTTCACCAAATGTTACCAAACAATTAGTAGCATATTCAAATTTTCTATTAAGTAAAGAAAGAGCTGGAATTGAACGTGCGGTGGGAACAAATACTCTTGCAAAAGATAAATTTGGTAAGGGAATGAGAATTAAATTTAGTAATTTAATTTCTGCACAAGATTCATTTATGAATAACTTTTTAAGATATGCATCACTTGATGCAAAAAAGTTTTATGATAATACTTTAAAAGGTAAAGATGTTGATGAAGTAAATAGAATTAGAAAAACTTTATTATTCTCTGCAAAAAAACATGAGATAGTGTCTGGAATGAAAAATGTAGTTGGTTATGGTGGATTAATTCATAACTTTAAAAACTATGTAATCAGAGGGAAAGATAAGCATTCAAAAAAAGTAAAAGTTCTATATGCGAAATTACTAGTAAATATAAAAGAATATAAGTCTTTAGATAATGTTACAAAAAAAGAACTTGCTTTACTTTCTGATATTGAAAAAGTTTTTGGTACTTATTTCAATGGTTTACCTAAAGTGGTAAAAGCAGTTGAAGAAGATATGTCTGTTAAACTTCTTGATAAGGTCGTTAAAGTAAGTGATGGTCCAGCTGTAAAAGCTTTAAATACTTTGAGTCAAAGTCTTTTTAGTGATGAAGCTACGTATTGGTTTACAACTATAACAAAAAAGATTAATTTACTAAAAAAAATAGATGATTATTTATCAAAAGAATTGCTTATTACTATTAATAAAGAATACAAATCTTCAAATAATGATTTTTATCTAGTATTAATATCAACTGCAATTGCTGTGTTAGGTTTATTCATCTTATCAATGATTATGTTAAAAGGTATTAGTACGTCTCTTTTAGACTTTAAAGATGGTTTATTAAGTTTCTTTAAATATTTAAATAAAGAGGATAATGAAGTTTCTATACTAAAAGAATCTGGCGATGAAATAGGTGAAATGGCAAAAGTAGTTAATGAAAATATCGAAAAAGTTAAAGTTGGTATTGAGGAAGAAAAAACAGTTATTGCAAAAACTATTGAAGTTTTAAAAGAATTTGAAGAGGGTGATTTATCTAAAAGAGTAGATATTACAGTTTCTGATGAAGCACTAAATGAATTGACTTCTTTATTAGATCAAATGGGAAATAACTTAGAAAAGAATATTGATAATGTTTTAAAAGTATTAGAAGAATATTCATCTTATAATTATCTAAATAAGGTTGAAACTTCTAATTTAAAATCTCATCTAAAAAGATTAGGCACTGGAGTAAATACTCTTGGTGATTCAGTTACTGAAATGCTAGTTTTAAATAAGAGAACAGGGTTAACACTTGACTCTTCTTCAGATATATTATTAAATAATGTAAAAACGATGAATCAATCAACCAACGAAGCTGCAGCATCATTAGAAGAAACATCTGCGGCACTTGAAGAAATTACAAGTACGATTGCAAGTAACAATGAGTCAATAAGTAAAATGTCAAAATATGCTGAAGAATTAAATGGTAAGACTACTTATGGACAAGAGCAAGCAAATGAAACAATGAATTCTATGTCAGAAATTAATGAACAAGTAAGTGCAATTAACGATTCTATTGGTGTTATTGATCAAATAGCATTCCAAACAAATATTTTATCACTTAACGCTGCAGTTGAAGCAGCAACAGCCGGTGAAGCTGGAAAAGGATTTGCTGTTGTTGCTCAAGAAGTAAGAAACCTTGCATCAAGAAGTGCTGAAGCAGCAAAAGAGATTAAAGATATTGTAGAAAATGCTAATGAAAAAGCTAATGAAGGTAAAAGCATTGCTGAGAATATGATAAAAGGCTATTCTGAGTTAAATGAAAATATAACGAAAACGATTGATTTAATCAGTGATGTTGAAACATCTTCAAGAGAACAGCAATCTGGAATTGAGCAAATAAATGATTCTGTTGCTAGACAAGATCATCAAACTCAACAAATTGCTAGTGCAGCAAGCGAAACTTATGATATAGCTATAAGTACATCAAGTATTTCTAAACAGATTGTTGAAAGAGCTAATGAAAAAGAATTTGATGGTAAAGATGAAATAGTTGATAGACGAGAAAGAGATATTAACCCTTCTTACCCTGGTAGAGAAAAAAGAAGTTCAGAAAGAGAAATTAAAAAATTTCATAATAACTAGATGATATTAAAAAAGATTAAGGCTTAGTATAGAAATTAAATTTCCAACCTTTATCTTTTGAATATTTGGCAAGATTGTAATCTTGCCAAACTTTTTTACATTTTTTGTTCCCTTTTAAATACCCTTCTTTCGCAAACTGATGAGCTCTTCCAAAATTTGGAAATACTCCTTTACCACTTGCATACATAAAAGCTAAATTACACTGTGCATCAATAAGGCCTTGTTTAGATGCTTTTTCAAAAAGAGTCACTGCTTGTTTGTAATCTGTCTCTACAATCACTCCATTTGCAAAAAATTGACCTATCATATTTTGAGCAGGGGCATAGTTTTCATTAGAAGCTTTAACAAATGTATTAAATGCTTGTGTTAAGTCATAGTAGGGTGATTTCTTTGATAAAAACAACTTGCCTAGGTAATATGTAGATTTGTGATGATTTAGCTTAGAAGCTCTCTCTAAGAGCTTTTTTGATTTGGAAAGACTTCTTTTTATATTTTTGCCACTTGAATAAATCATTGCAAGTCTAAACATTGATTGTATATCATTTTGTTTTGCAAGAGTTTTATAAGTAGATAATGCTTTCATGACACCAAATTCTTTTTCTACCTGCCTTGCTTCTTGAAATGTCATTGCGTTTAAACTATAAGCTAAAATAGTTAATGCAATAACTTTTTTTATCATCGTATCTCTTTTGGTATATTAGGATTAAGAGTAGTAGTGATTTCATAGCTAATTGTATTTTGAAGTTTTGCAAGTTCTCTAACATCTTCAAAAATGCAAATTTCATCTTCATCACTATTTACAGAAATATTATCCATTGATACTCTTCCTAAAATTTCATGACCTTTTGGAGTTATATATTTTTGCGTTCCATCTAGTCTTAAAAACCCATCTCCATATCCAAGATTATATGTAGAAATTTTCATATCTTTTTTTGCTAAATACTTTCCTCCATAGCCTACTTTTTCATTTTTTTTAATGTTTCTTGTAGAAATTTTATCTGCCCAAAGTGACATTACAGGTTTTAAATTTGGGTTGGAAAAAATTATATTTGTTTCTAAATACCCATATTGGGCGATACCAACTCTTACTATGTCTTCATCGTAATTATTAAATCTAAATAAAGCCGATGAATTAGCAGAATGAAACTTAGGAATTGGTAATAAAAGTTTTTCACATATTATTTTTGTGTCACTTTTTACCTGTTTAAAAACTGACCTTTGCCAGAAAAACTCGCATGAAAGCTCATCTGCACTTCTATAGTGTGTTAGGATACCAGTTAGATTTAGTTTTTTGTTATAAATCCCATGAATAGCCTCTTCGAGCCTTTCTACTGAAATTCCATTACGATGCATACCTGTGTCCACTTTTAAGTGAACATTCGTATTTTCGGGTAACCTTTGAATATCTTCTAAACTATTGATAACAATGTGAAAAGAATGTGAATAAGTCTTTAAATTATTATCAGCAAGAATTAAGATTTGCCTAAAAAATGTCTCAATTTGTCTTGCTTCTTCAACAGTTCTTACCACTGCCTTCTCTATTCCAAACTCATTTGCAAGCTTCGCAATCTCTAAAAGTCCATGACCATATGCATTGTCTTTTAATACAACAGCAACTTTTTCTTTTGATCCCGCATGCTCTGAAATGATTTTTAGATTGTGAAAATAGTTAGATTTGTTTAAAACAATTTTTGCCAAAGATTATGCCTCAAGATTTTTGAAATAATTTAGTAGAAGGATAGCATCTTTTTCGTTTAAGATTTCTTTCAATTCTTCTAAATTTGCATTTTTAATATTTTCAAATGTACCAAAATATAAAAGAAGTTTTTTAACTTTTGCTTCACCAATTCCTTTTATTTGTAAAAGTGAAATTTGAGTATCTTCTTTTCTTTTTTGTTTTTTATGAAATGTAATTGCAAATCTATGTGCTTCATCTCTAAGTCTTTGAACAAATTGTAATCTCTTATCTGAAGTTACAAGTTCAAGTTTTAGAATTTCTCCAGCTCTTTCATAAAAAAGTATATCTTTTGCACTTCCTTTAGCTCTGTGAGCTTTAAAATCAAGTTTTTCCTTAGCAATGGCAATGATATCAAGATTTACTCCACATGAGTCTCTTATGTCACGTGCAAGCTTTAATAAAGTCTCTCCTCCATCAATAACCCACATATCAGGAGCAGGATTTTTTTCAAAACTATTAACTCTTCTCATCAGAGTTTCTCTCATTTGAGCATATTCATCTTTTGCTTCAAGGTTGTAGTGTCTAAAATCTGACTTTACAAATTTTTCTTCCCATGTAACCATTGCTCCAACTGTGGCTTGTCCCATCATATGTGAGTTGTCAAAACATTCAAATCTAGTAGGAGTTTTTTCAAGACTAAATAAAAGTTTCAAGTCATTGTAAAGAGAACTTTCTGATGTAATATTAGAAAGTCTAAGAAGTTCATCACAATTGTTATGTGCAACTTGTATTATATCTTTCTTTTTTCCTCTTTTAGGAGTAATAATACTAATACTTTTTGAGAACCTTTGTTTTATAAAATCTTCTATATCTTCTTTTTCTTCAATTTCATCTGCAATTAGGATTTCACTAGGAAGTAGGGGTATTTCATTATCATAGTAATTTATAATAGCTCTTTTATATGCTTCATTTATATCTATGTTTATATCATCTTTATTTTGTTTAATATAGTTGTGGTTACTTGAAGCTAGTTTTCCATCTCTAAAGAACATTCTTACTAGAACTGCTTTATTGTTTACTGCTTTTATTGCAAATAGATCTAAGTTTTCATTTGTAGCTAAATCCATACCTGTTTGGATTTCTGATTTTTTGATTGTTTTAATTCTATCTCGTAGTTTTAGAGCTTCTTCAAATCTAAATTCTGTGCTGTATTCTTCCATTCTTATATTTAGTTTTGAGACAAGTTTATTTTTATTGTAAATGAAACCTAAAGCCTCATCTACAAGTTTTGCATAATCTTCTTTTGAAATCTTACCTTCACATGGAGCATGACATTTATTTATTTGATGGAAAAGACAAGCTTCTTTTCCTTTGATACAAGACTTCTTTTGAACTAGTGGAACTATTTCATATATAGAATCTAACATATCCCTTGCACCTGTTGAATATGGTCCAAAGTATTTGATATTTTTTTCTTTTAAAACTTTTCGTGTAATTTCTAATCTAGGGAAATCTTCATTTTTATTTATATAAATGTATGGATATGTTTTATCATCTCTTAGTAAGATATTGTATTTAGGTTTTAACTGTTTAATTAAAGAGTTTTCTAAAATCAATGCATCATGTTCATTTGGAACAACTATCCATTCTAAAGATTCCACTTCACTAATCATCTTATAAATACGAGGACTAAGTTTATCTGAGGGAAGAAGTTTTGGTATAAACTTAAAGTAAGACTTTACACGGTTTTTTAAAACCTTTGCCTTTCCAATATAAAGTAAATGACCATCTTTATCAAAATATTGATAAACTCCTGCGTCCGTTGGTAGTTGTTGTAGTTTCTCTTCCAAATTCATTTTGGAATTTTATCAGATTATTCTTTTTTAAAGCTTTTTCTTAGCGCCTATTTTTCAACTTCTAATTGCACTGTTCTATTTCTTATATTATTTTGTAAAATTTAAAATTTGTTTTAAGCCTACTGATAATTTATGTAATAAGGTTTAATCCAAACTTGTCTACCACGTCTTGCTTTCCATCCAACAATTTCTTTTGGAGGCATTATAGGTAACATATCTTTTTGTAAAAATATTTTTAATCCACTTTTTGCTACAGCTACTTCATTTTTAGTATATATAATATTATAGTTTTTTATCTTAACTGCGGGATCACCATGTCCATCTATATTGTAAACTAAATCGACATTCTCAAAAGTAGTTACTTCATTCTTTTTTCTTAACATCCTTTTATGAAACATATGAACCATTAGGATTCTTTTTTTAAGTTTATTTTCTATTAAATAATTACTAATTAATTCTTGAGCATCATTTAAATCTTTTCCAAAAATATGTCCAACAAATTTCCCTGGTGGATATCTTCTATGTTTTGGTATTTTAAACTCAGGGTCTAAAGCTAAGTGTACATTTTCATATTTTAAATATTTTAATACCAAATTTAAGGCTTCAGTAGGAGAGTTTGTCCCCATTTGTAAATCTATGATTACATCAAAACCTTCTTCTTTTGCTCTATTGATATATCTCATTAAAGTTTTATGGGATAATCCTAACATATAAGTATTTCTTCTACCTGCATCAGGCGTTGCCAAGCCATATATAATATGAAAGGCAAGTTTTATATCTAATTTTTCTTCTAACTCTTTTTCAAAGTTTTCTTTTCTTTTTTTCATCTTTTTTACAAGATCATCTATATTGTTTTGACCAAGTATTCCAAGGCTTGCTGTATTTGGTCTCCCGTAGTATCCAATTAGTAGTTCATCTTTTGCAAAACAGGTCTGTGAAAGTAGTATAAAAAGGGTAAAGGTGTATGTTAATAGTCTATTCATTGCGGAAGTATAATAGAATATTCTATTATTAATATAAAAGATAGTTTACAGTTAAAAAAGATTATCATTTGCAGAAAATAATAAGTGAGACTAAGTGCCTGGTCGATTAGTAATTTATAATGATAATTCTTTTAAATTAGAAGCAAAAGAATTTATAAAAAATGACATGATTGGAAATCTAAACCCAAGATATAATGTTGCTCCAACTATACCTATCCCCGCTTTATTAAACAATGGAAACTACTTATATACACATTTTGGCTATTTGCCTTCTTGGGCGAAAGATAAAAAGAGTATGAATATAAATGCGAGAAGTGAATCAATCTTCCAGAAGATAACGTTTAGAGATTCTTTTAAATCTAGAAGATGTATTATTCCTATAAATGGTTTTTATGAATGGGAAGTTGAAGATAAAGAAAAGAAACCATTTTTTGTAAGTGATATAAAAAATGATTATATGGCTCTCGCTGGTATTTGGGATGAATGGTTTGATATTGAATTAAATATGAAAATAGTTACCGTTGCACTTATCACTTGCGATGCAAATGAAAAGCTTAGTAAAATCCATCATCGTATGCCAGTTGTTTTAGGTAAAAAAGATTTTAATACCTGGCTTCATAGTGAGAATATAAAAGAGATAAATGGACTTTTTAAAATCTATTCAAGTTCTGAGATAGATTTGTATGAAGTTTCAAATAATGTAAATAAAGTTTTATTTGATGAAGAATCTTGTATAAAAAGAGTTAAAAAAGAAACATTAGGGCAATTAGCACTTTTTTAGTTATTCTTTTTTAACCAGTTAATAACAGTTTGTGTTAATTCCGTCTCTTTATTTTTGAACCTATGATTTGCTTTATATATTTCTACTTGAGTATAATTTTCTCCAACTAAATATTTTCTACTTTTTGCAGATTCTTTATCTTTTGAATTATCTCCTCCCCAGATATCTAAAAGAGGAAGCTCTAGATTTTTTATATTATTGATACAAGATAAAGGAGTTTTCCCCGTGTTCCTACATCCTAGAACTACAAGGCCCTTTAAATCATTTTTATTATTTGCAACAAAGGCACCTGCCATTCTACTCCCCATACTGTGGCCAATCAAATAGATTTTTTTTATCTTTTTTTCATTTCTTAGATAATTAATTGCTTCATTAATAATAGAATAAGCTTTAGGAAAATCTTTAGCATATTCTTTAAATTCTTTTCTTTTATTTGGCATTTGTAATGATAGAGTGTGATATTTTAGCTCTTTATTTATGTTAATTCTAAGAGGCTCAACAACTTTCCATCTAGGATGTTTTCCTTTTCCATGAATTAATATCACCGTATAAGAGTTTTCTCCTTCAAGATAAACAGAATCTTTTGGTTGTGATGCAAAAAGTATATTTTGTAAAAATATTAAACTACTAAATAATAGAATTTTTGTAATAAGTTTTATCACAGTTAAATTCCTAAAAGTCTTTTTATCTCTGACTCTATTTCTTTTGGCTTAGTTAATGAACCATATCTATCAATTACTTTTCCATATGGATCTATTAGGAATTTAGTAAAATTCCATTTAATACTTTTTGTTCCTAGTATTCCACTTGCTTCATTTTTTAGGTGTTTGTATAAAGGAATTTCATTTTTACCATTAACATCAATTTTTTCAAACATATCAAAACTTACACCATAAGTTAATCTACAAAATTCTTTTATTTCTTTATTGCTACCTGGCTCTTGGCTTGAAAATTGATTTGAAGGGAATCCCAAAATCATGAAGTTTTGGTTTTTGTATTTATTGTATAAGTCTTCTAATCCTTCATATTGAGGAGTAAATCCACATTTACTTGCTACATTTACTATTAAAAGAACTTTTCCTTTATATTTTGATAAAGATATCTCTTCCCCATCAATATTTTTTACTGTAAAATCGTAAATACTCATTTCTTTTTCCTTTGTAAACGCTATATTAAGTGTTAAAATTAATAGTAATAGAATTTTAGCAAACATATTTAAAATCCTAGAACTCTATTTCCTATTGCATATAGTTTACAATAACCGTTTATATCATGTGTTTTTTTTAGTTTTTTACAATGTTTCTTTGCTGCTTTTTCTGCTTCATTTTCATTTATGTGATTGTATGAATATCCATAAGCCCAACCACCATCATCAAAGTCAATAGCTACATACATTGCTTTATACCCTTCTAAGTTTTCATATTTATATTTATATGCTTTTTCAATTGGACCTTTAACATCTGCAAATAATGAAGTTACAAGTATAAAAATTAGAATTAGAATTTTTTTTGAATATTTCAATAGGTTCCCTTTTTCTCTAATAAAATAAAGTTTATCCTGTCTCTTATACACATCTCCGAGCC
>OJIJ01000139.1_pt1 | contig 11476 bp, 7 predicted proteins | sample 1595891 | NCBI WGS metagenome assembly OJIJ01 (sample SAMN05416853, study PRJEB24817) | seawater metagenome | isolation source: Sea water | place: Canada:Atlantic | collected 2013-11 | reverse complement strand
TACGAGATCCTCTCTGGTCTCGTGGGCTCGGAGATGTGTATAAGAGACAGATCATCGCCTCCACTAAGCGTAGTATTTTATGTTAACTAAGGAGCTGTGCCAAGCAGTAGTTATCCTGCTTTCATATCACTAAGGATATGAGAAAAAATAAAATAAATGCTACACTAGCGCTCAATTTGAGCCTCTAATAAAACACTAAAATATAAAGGTTTAGCAGAACATGATTGCGAATAATTTTAACTTATTACGGCTATTTGCTGCCATGTTGGTTCTTTATGGACACGGTTATGTATTACAAGGGCATGTTGTTCCTAGCAGCTTGAATCATGAGTTAGGGGTGCATATATTTTTCGCTATTAGTGGCTACTTAATTGCCAGTAGTTGGCAAAATGATCCTAACCTCATTCGTTATTTTTGGCGCCGTTCATTACGTATATTCCCAGCGCTAATCTTTGCAGTACTACTCTCTATTATGGTACTCGGCCCGTTGATGACGACACTAGAGAGTAATGTGTACTGGAAGCACAGTTTCGTAACTAATTATTTGCATAATATATTATTGTACATTAACTATAGTTTACCTGGGGTGTTTTCAGAAAATATCATACCTCATGCAGTAAATGGTTCTTTGTGGACATTACCGGTTGAATTTTTTATGTATATCACCGTCGCATTACTTGGTGTACTTTGCATGAATAATAGATGGGTAAGTTTGATCTTTTTCATCTTTTGGTTAGGCGTTTCTCTCGCTTGGGAGAGCTTAGGATTTGGTAATGTAGTCATTTATGCCACACTAGTAAAGCCGCTAACTTCTTTGGCTGCCTTGTTTTGGGCCGGAGTATGCATTAATCGTTGGAATATAGAACGATATTTTTCACTAAATAATTTTGTAGTTATATTAACTATCTGGATTTTTAGTTATCAGTGGCCTGAAGCGGCGCACTTAATTCAATACTTCGCCTTACCATTTTTAGTATTGTGTTTTGGTAGTAGTTCTTGCGGTAGTTTAGGCGTTTTTAATAAAGCAGATTACTCTTATGGCGTCTATATCTACGCATTTCCTATTCAGCAAACGTTAGTTACGTTGTTCCCTTCATTGCCGGTTTTACTTTCCATTGCGATATGTGCAATGGCTACATTGGGGATATCTGCTTTCTCATGGCATGCAATAGAGAAGCCGATGCTACGCTTTAAGCCTCGACAAAAAAAGATTACTTCCAGTGTAACAAATTCTGATACTACTTTGCTCAAAGGAGCAATTTAAGAGTTTATGTTAACATGGTTATCAATAGTAAAAAATTATTCAAAAACCAAGGCTATTTTTTGACATAACAGTTAAGTCTTGTTTTAAGAGCTTATGTTGTATATATCCTCGATAAATTGCATATTTGATCTAAACTGATTAATGTGGTAGTGATTATTGGGTTAATCGATAACAATATTTTAGTTACTAAGAAAGTATAGGCCGCTATGTTAGGCGAGAATGTGAATTCTTCATTAACCGGACAGTAAAAAATTAAACTTGATACAGAATTACATTGTACTTACATCCAAATATAAACTAATAAGAACTGGAGAAATACACATGGCGTTAACAGCTGCAGATCAAAAAACAATGCTGAAAATTGTGATAGGGCTATTTAATGGCGGTATCAGTGGGCCGAATTTATCTTTACTAGGGGATTATATAGAAACGGGTAAAACTTTTTTTGATTTATCCAATACGCTAACGACGGGTACGCTATTTGCCACAAAGGTGATGGGCGGAAAAATTACTGTATCAAGTCAGGTCGATGTACTGATGGGGCATTTTGGCTTTGTTGCCGATACGGACCCTGACAGTGCTGGCTTTGCTGCTCAACAGTTTCTGACCGATGTAATCACTCAAAATTTACCCTTCGGCGATATTATTTACGGGCTCGTCGCTTACTTATCACTGCCCGATGTCCCTGCCAAATTTGCTACTCAAGCTAACTTACTAAATAACAAGGCATTGGTTGCAGAATTATATGTTGCAAAAAATAAGCCAGACGATTATGACACGAATGTTTTATTACTGGCTGATATCACAGGCACCAAACTATTAACAACCGCAGAGGCCTCAGCACTGGTAGATCTTTTCTCCGCGAATAAAGTATCGCTCACTACCAGTACTGACAACTTGACTGGTACCAGTGAGATCGACATTTTTTCTGGTGTGGTAGACCCAACGGGGAATTCATCGACACTTTCAAATGCCGATGTTATTGATGGTGGTAGCGGAGCTGACCAGCTAGACATCCGTATAGCGAGCACATCGACAGGGGGGACCACGATTGCTCCTGTATTGTCTAGCCTTGAGAGCTATTTCCTTCAAAATCAGTCTACTTCCGATTCATTTACGCTTAACTTTTCCAATATTAGTAATGAAGCTCAAGTGTCAGATAAAGGCTCGGTATCAGGTGCCACGACTCGTGTCATCAACGTTGATTCGACAGCGACTCTTGGCATGAATGCCACCCTTGGTTTTTTTGAAGCCAATATGAGTGGCGATCGCTCGGGATCTACCGATGCCTTTACATTGGCACTCAATGGCTCGGGTACAGCGACACAAGTGACGAAATTTAGCACAGTGACCACTTCCGGGACTAATGATGATTCCTTTGAGATAGCTAATATTTCTAGTACCAGTAATTTGTCAAATATCACCCTTGGAACAGGCTCAATGACTCTAGGCACAGTCAATGTATCGGGCGATGCTAATTTGATGCTGGGAGCCAATAGTGATTTCGCCGGTTTGAGTACAATCGATGCCTCAAGTATGACTGCGGGAGGCGTCAATATCGATGCTCGTGGTAGCTCAGAAGCGAGTTTCAGTTTTACGGGTAGTTCTGCTAATGATCGTGTTATTTTAAAGAACAGCACCATTAACACAGCAAGCTTGCTCAATGGTGGTAACGGTACAGACACGCTAGCGACACAAAATTTTAACAACCTAACCGCTGCGGCAGTTAACAATGCCACCGGATTTTCAGTACTAGAAGGGGTGGCTGGCGCAGAAAGCTTTAGCGCAGGAGACTTTACTGGAATCAACGAGTTCTTGTTTACTGGGACTACGGGTTCAAACAATGGCTTTACAGTTTCGAATATTGAAAGTACAACTGGAAGTGCTGACCGGGTCAAGTATGCGACCGACATTTCATCGGGCGGAAATTATGCGCTTCGTTTAGAGGGAAAGAACGCCGGTACTACCGCCACGATTGAACTGAACAGTACGAGTGAGACAAACGGTGAAACAGTTTTTACATCTAACTCCAACAATAATGATCTATATGGAATTGAAATACGCACTAACATATCAACATTAACGCTTGATTCAACAGGTACAGGCACTAATGCGAATGTGATTGAAACGAGCAAGAGTAGTAACGATAATGGTTATGCGTTTGGTAATTCAACGACACCCGTGTTCAATATTACGGGTACTCACGACTTGGTTATTATGGCCAAGGCAGGGGTTAATATTTCGAATGGCAATAAGTTAGATGGCTTCTCTAATGCGGCAAGTATCGATGCAAGTACTTTTACAGGGGCTCTGCGGATCGCCGGTTCCTCATCTAATGATGTGATCATAGGGGGGAGTGGTGCTGACATCATTTATGGACAAAATGGTGCTGATACACTCACAGGAAATAACGGAGCCGATCAATTCAGACTGTCAAATTACAACAATTCAGTTGATAAGATTACTGATTTCTCAAAAGGTACTGATAAGATTGGTCTTAGTCAATTTGATTTTGGCAATACGACAGCGACTTCAAGTGGTGCGACACTAGCGACGACTGACTACATTGAAAACCGCCTAGGTATTACGACTATCGGTAGTGCGGATGCCAACAAGGTGATTGAATTGCAAGCTTCCCTGAGCGGCAGCCAGATAGCAGCGGATAACGGTGCTGCTATCGAAGCCTTTATTTTGGTACACAACAGTACTACTGGAAAAGCTGAGTTGTGGTATGACAATGATTGGAGCACGAGTAGCAATCGTGATCAAGTGATCACATTTGATAATATTGTCGATTTGGCAGGAGTTCAGTCTTTCTCTAGTTCTGATTTTGTTGAATTTACATATTAATAAAAACTTACGGCTAAATATTAAAGTGCAATATGAGCTCTTTACTTAAGTTGCTTGGAATGGATTGATTAACTGTATAGGGGATCAATTTTTTAGCAAATGGCAAGGCTATAAATACACGCCGCGAAAGACGTGTATTTATAGTATCAGAGTACTAGAATTGAAAAAAGCACGCTATTATCGCTTACTTTTGAGTATCTCGTTAAGAGGTATTCATTCATAAAATTAAAATTTCTGTGGGAACAAAGCTTTGAGATCTAAGCTGATTTTATCTTTATCTGATAATTGAGGATAGGTAATTGGCCAATCGATTGCCACATGCGGGCAATTCCATGCTAAACCTCCTTCATCCTCTGGATGATAGTAATCGGTGCACTTATAGGTAAAGTCTACCGTATCACTTATCACACAAAAACCATGTGCATAACCGGGTGGCACATAAAGCTGTAAGTGGTTCTCTGCACTTAATTCCACACCAACATACTGACCAAAAGTCTTGGAAGAAGGGTCTATATCGACCGCTACGTCGTATACAGCACCTTGGGTAACACTAACTAACTTTCCCTGTGGGTGCTGTTTTTGAAAGTGTAGCCCGCGTAGTACACCACGTTGCGAAAAAGAGCGGTTATCTTGGACAAAAGTCTCTTCAATACCGGCTTCATCGCGGTAGCGTTTAGCGCTGAAAGTTTCAATAAAGAAACCGCGATCATCACCAAATACTTGAGGCTCTATAATCACGACTCCTGGGAGTTTAGTGTGAGTTACTTTCACGACGAAATACCTTCTTTAGCGAGTGATAATAAGTACTGACCATAGCCCGTTTTTTTCAGAGATTGACCTTCAGCGATCAATTGTTCGCGGCTGAGCCATCCCTGGTGATAGCCTATTTCTTCAAGGCAAGCTATTTTTAATCCTTGGCGATGCTCGACTGTTTGCACAAACATCTGCGCTTCAAGTAAGCTTTCATGGGTACCTGTATCTAGCCATGCGAAACCGCGACCAAGTAATTCTACATTTAAGGTGTCGCGTTCTAAATAGGCCTGATTAACAGCAGTAATTTCTAGTTCACCACGCTCTGAAGGCTGAACGTTCTTTGCTATCTCGATAACGTCATTATCGTAGAAATATAACCCAGTAACAGCATAATTTGATTTAGGTACTGCTGGCTTTTCTTCAATAGATAATGCTTTTCCCTGACTGTCAAATTCAACAACACCGAAGCGTTCAGGGTCTTTAACTAAATAACCGAATACAGTGGCACCCTTAGTTAACTCTGTCGCACGTTGTAGCTGATTACTAAAGCTCTGTCCATAAAAAATATTATCGCCTAGTACTAGGCACACAGAGTCATCACCAATAAATTCTTCACCGATAATGAATGCTTGAGCTAATCCATCTGGGCTAGGTTGTACTGCATAACTGATTTCTACTCCGTATGAACTACCGTCACCTAAGGTTGCTTGAAAGCCGGCTTGATCTTGTTCTGTCGTAATGATCAATATTTCACGAATACCCGCCAGCATTAATACTGACAGTGGATAGTAGATCATAGGTTTGTCGTAAATAGGGAGTAACTGTTTTGAGATACCTTTAGTTACTGGGTAGAGGCGTGTGCCAGACCCTCCCGCTAAAATAATGCCTTTCATCAAAATATCCTATTGTTTCTAACAAATAAAGCGTGCATAACACTCGTTATACACCTAAAAATTACGTTTGTTTTTGATCAGTTCCTAAACGTTCGCGTTGATAAGAGCCACTTAGCACACGAGCAGACCAAGTAGGGTTTTCTAAATACCAGAGGACTGTTTTACGTATACCAGAAACAAAGTCTTCTTCAGGTTGCCAATCGAGCTGCTCACTTATTTTAGCGGCGTCGATAGCGTAGCGTAAATCATGTCCTGGTCGATCTTGTACATAACTGATTAAATCACGATAGTGTTCAACATTTTTTGGTTTGTTAGGTACTAATTCTTCAAGTAGATCACAAATGGTGAGTACAACATCTATATTCTTAATCTCATTATGACCACCGATATTATAAGTTTCACCTGGTACGCCTTGTGTTACTACACGATACAACGCGCGCACGTGGTCTTCGACATATAGCCAATCACGAATTTGATCTCCTTTACCATATACAGGTAAAGGTTTTCCTTCTAGTGCGTTTAATATCATTAAAGGGATTAGTTTTTCCGGGAAATGATAAGGGCCATAATTATTAGAGCAATTGGTGATTAAAACAGGTAGGCCGTAAGTGCGTTGCCAAGCTCTTACTAAATGATCTGAACTGGCTTTACTCGCCGAATAGGGCGAGCTTGGGTCATAACTGGTCTCTTCAGTAAATAACTCATTAGTGCCCGCTAAGTCTCCATATACCTCATCCGTAGAAATATGATGAAAGCGAAAAGCGTCTTTAGAAGCTCCACTCATGCTACTCCAATATTCTCTGCTCACTTCTAATAAAGTAAATGTACCGATAATATTCGTTTCGATAAAGCTCGCTGGGCCGTCAATACTTCGATCAACATGAGATTCTGCTGCTAAGTGCATGACTAAATCAGGTTTAAACTGTTGGAATAAGCCCTGCATCGCTACTCTATTGCATATATCCGCTTGCGCAAATTGATAACGCTCATTGTTTGCGATACTTTCTAACGAGTCTAGGTTGCCGGCATAAGTTAGCTTATCAACGTTCATCAGCTGATGTTGGGTCTCGTTGATCAAATAGCGTACCAGTGCACTACCAATAAAACCGGCTCCGCCGGTGATTAAAATATTCACCCATCTATCCTCTGTGTCAATTTATCTTCTTCATTCTCGTTCTTGGAGAGAACACTTTTCGATTGATTACTTGCGACGGTGAGTTCAAGGTCAGGCTCAGTATGAGAGAGGCTGCTTACTTGCAACGTCGAATCTAAGGTCTCTATATCTGTCGCAGTTAATGCTTTCACTTCTTGATAAGCATTGTTTAATAATTCCTGCCTTTCACTACGCACCGTTACACTCATAGGTGTTCGATACATTGATGTTGTTTTAGGCACGTAGGCAAACTGGTTACCATGAGCATAGCGTTGCCAGAGGTTCCAATCTTCTAAATAATCAAGAGAAATGTTAAATCCTCCGCGTTCGGCAAACAGTGATGCTTGGAATAAAATAGCTTGAATTGGAATATAATTACTGTGGCGCAACAAATCATAATCGTAATCTTGTAATAAACTATTTACTTGATGGTAGCTACCCTCAGTGATTTTGGCACCACCGTTTTCAACTGTCGATTCTACTTCCCAAGCCAGTGAATAAGCGGCAACACAGTGTGGTTTTGCAATAATTTCTGCTATCAAGGTTTCTACGTGGTCGGCATATAGGCAATCGTCATCATCTAGAAACATTAAGTATTCACCGCGTGCGATTTCCATCCCTTTGTTGCCCGCACTGGAGCGGCCTAACTTAGTCAGTGGTTCATATACTACTGTCATTCCCTGGTGGTCGTTAAACCCCTGAATAAACGGCCGTTGTGATTCCTTACTTTCTATTCCTCCATCTTCAACTACAACCCACTCGATGTTCGGATAGCTTTGGTTGAATACACTAAAGCCAGCTTGCTTTAGGAGTTCGCCACGGTTAGCAACTGTACGGGTAATAATACTGACTAACGGTAAGTGATTTGATATCGGCTGACCTTGCCAAAAAGCTCCTTTTCGCTGTTGTTCATAATCTAGTAGGCGAAAAGAAAACGGTATGCAATCACTATTATTTCGCTCTCTTAACAGTTGTGGTACATAGCGTAAATAACGCTTAAAGAAATCGTTAAGCAGTTTTTTGCGTGCGCCAGCAAAAGGGGATCGTAACAACAGGTTCGCGAATAATGGCACTATATAAGCGCGATCTAGCCAAGTACCATAACGAGTACGCAAGAAAAAATTCCCAATAATACTACCAACATACTGAGCGGGTTTTATCTCACCAGCACTTTCGTAGGTGTAGTGCCAAACAACAGATTTAGGGACATACTTCAAACTGAACCCCGCTTCACGTAAACGATAAGAGACTTCTACATCTTCTCCATACAGAAAAATACGCTCGTCGTAATAGCCTATACTGTGCATCGCGGTGCGCCTTAATAAAACACAAGCATGCGAACACCAATTCACTTCAAGGCTGATCGGATCATATAGTTTAGGATGCTCGTAAGGTTTTTGTCGGGCTTCCCAGCAAGCAACGCTTTCTTGACTCTGCTGAGCATCGCCAATGATTTGCGTCAACATATCTTTTTCAAACACGATATCGGGATTGACGACTAAGATGAACGTTGACTGCCCTGCGTGAATACCGGCATTGTGTCCAGCTCCAAAGCCTTTATTCTCACGTTCCAAAATATGAAAGCTAGCAAACTTATCTGCATATTGTTGTTGCTGTTGTTTGAGTAGACTCACAGTATTATCTGTAGAACCATTATCAACAAAAGCTAAGTGCAGTAAATGGCAGGGGTAATCTTGCGCTATTAAACTGTCAATAAAAGGCAGTAAATGATGATGACTGTTATAAGTAACAATAGATAAATCGATGCCTATCTCGGAGATGCTATTGTTGTCTGGATAGTGCTGATCAGTCGTTTTCAGTCGACCTGTCAATAATCGACGAGTAGCATGTTGGTTATTACTTGAGTGAGATATCTTCTCTAAATATTCTCGGCCGCGTTGTGGGATGCTGCGTAGACGAATTTTAAACCCTTGCGGAAGGGGCAGGGCGCGCCATAATGACGTTAACAATTTTTTACTTTTATTTCGCAACAGCAAAGGTCGGGATATAATTCTGCGAATCCCTCGCAGGGGTCTCGTGATGCGCCAACTTAATGATCGATACACATGGCGCACCTCTTCTTGCAACTGTAATACTTCGCCACATTTATGTTGTAGTTCGTAACTCAATTGCGATGCATTAATATCAGTACGTTGTTTTTGTAATTGTAATTCATGCAGCTCTTGTAGCTGTTCTAATTGTAATACTTGTAGCTTTTCTAATTGCTGACGTTGGTCTAATTGCACTAACATAGCTTGCTGCGCATGTTTGAACTGATCAATTGCCGTTGCAGATTGACGCAATACATCATCATATTGTTGTGGGCTCAGATTATAGTCAAACGCGAGGGCTGCTTTGCGACTTAACAAATGAAACGCCTCTACACGACTCACCGATTTAGGGAGTGTATAGGTACGAAAAGTGTTTAAACCATCAATCTGATCGGCGTAAGATTGTAATTCAAGTTGAGATGCAAAACACGCCATAGCTGCTTCTTTTTTGGCAGCGTGCAGAGTAATGTCGACCAATGTATTTGGCGTTAAAGGCACACCTATTTCATACATTGCCAGATAACTGTCATCACAAAGTACCGACATACCTTGCAGAGCGGCAATAGCAACTGCACGGTGATCTCGATGCATTTCCCACATCGAAGGCGCGAGTAATAAATCGGGTTGTATTTGGCGTAGCCTATCTTGTAACTTATCTTGTAGCGTACTCTCGTTATATAACTGTCCATCTTCAAGGGACCAGAAACTCGGTGCTTCGTAGCCTATTATATTAGCGGCTTTAAGAGATTCTCTTTTACGGGTGTCAGTACTCGCATCACTGTCACCGTGATTGCCACCGCCACTGAACACAATAACCTCTACTTTAGCACCGCTCTCAATTAGCGCACTTACTGCACCAGCACAGCCAAACACCTCGTCGTCTGGGTGCGGGGCTAATACAACTACACTCTTCCCCGGCAGGCAATCAATTGCACTGTAGGGGGTGAAAAAAGTTTCTAAGCTCATCTAAAATCCGTATCACCTCCCATCAACCACCATTGATTGGCAGAGGATAGGGAATATTCAATATCATTAACGGCGCTGCCGGCAATGATAACAGGAGTGCTTTCTTCTATTGGTTGAGTGGCTGCATACCAAGTTAACGCACACGGTGTAAACCAGCCAAACAACCACTGTTGTTGCAGCTGTGCGCACATATCTTGAGCCGCTACAATCATCTCGTTACTATTTGCTTTTGGAGCGACAATATCGAGCAATTCAACGCCATCATTACCATGGCTTTTTAATACTATCAAACCGAGACACTGTTGTGTTTCTGCTTGATGAACGAGATACAATTGGTAATTGTGATCAGGTTTTTCACAGTAGCGATGGGTGATCCAGTGGCTATCGCGACTACAAATGACACCTTGATCACAATCGTTGAGCATTTTCGCCCACAATATATCAATCACCTCGGTATCTTGATCTGTATAAGGACGATTGTGTAGCGACGCATCTGTGATAGCGACAGCAGGCCAGCGCGCTTGTACTACTGTGTCCATTTGGCAGTAAAGTTTTTGTTTTATGCCTAGTTTTGCATGTCTGGCGTTAGGAAATCCAAAGGTCAGTGGAAATGACTTATCAGGACCAACGTAATTGGCGTGAAAATGATGAGCTGACAAATAAAATGGGCCACGTCGTGTCAATATACCACGGCTTTTTGGCTCTACCATCGAATCGCCAATGTGTACTAAGTTGAGTGATTTACCGTTCCAGTAACCTGGGCGCGGCATCGCCCCGTTAAACGCCACCGCTTTATTCTCTTCATAAACAACGGTACCTGGTGATTGCGACAGCTTATACTTCCAGCGCCACTCCTCTATGGATCGTTTGTGGCCAAAAGAGTCCTCAAACAATGCCAGTAAATCATCTTCGTGTTGACTACTAGCATCCATGGTACGCCAGCGCTGATTTTCAGTGACTTCTAAATGCTGTTGTTGCCACTTTCTAGGTAGAGTGACAAATCCACGTGCGACACTTTCTTGTTGCACGTTTAAAATGGCGACAGGGTCCATTTCATCGTAGTGATAAATACCTTTGTTGCAAAAAAGTACCACTCCTACTTCATAACGCCCTTTTAATAATGGCAGTTTCGGAAATTCAACACAGATATGGCCAATACCTTGGCTGTCTATCTGGGGGATAATGTTATCATCCCAACTGGCGCAACTACTGACTAACAGGCGACTGCTACTATGAATTACGATAGCAACTCCTGGAGTTTCGTTTGGTAAATGGCTACTAAAGTTCACCTCTACTTGTAACAAGCTTTTGGTGCTCTTGGGTGAGAATTCGTAGCCTTTAATTCCATCGATTGCGACATTGACTGAGAGTAATCGGGTTCTACCGACTGCGTTGTTATTGGCACAATAGTCAGTATCAATGGGTTCCCCAGGATGTTTTTTTGTATTCTTCTGCTGTTCGGATTGCTCATCTGGGTTATTGTTTTGCGCTGTATTATGGCCTGTCTCTTATACACATCTCCGAGCCCACGAGACCAGAGAGGATC
>OJIJ01000136.1_pt1 | contig 11722 bp, 10 predicted proteins | sample 1595891 | NCBI WGS metagenome assembly OJIJ01 (sample SAMN05416853, study PRJEB24817) | seawater metagenome | isolation source: Sea water | place: Canada:Atlantic | collected 2013-11 | reverse complement strand
GCAGCGTCAGATGTGTATAAGAGACAGGAATAATTAATCAAAGGATAAAAAAAATGAATACAAAATTATTTTCAAAAATTACTATAGCTTCAATTATTACTGCATCTATACTATTTACTGGATGTGGAGATAAGACAGATGAGGCAAAAAAAATTGTTAAACCTACTATTATTAAAACTGAAAAAGAAGATACAGTAGCAGATAAGAAAGTTGAACCTAAAAAAGAAGCTTTTTCTGTATATACAAAATATGATTCAGTTGTACAAGATGTATTTAAAGATGTTGCAAAAGTTGCACCTGATGGTAAAAAAATGATTTTAGTATTTGGAACAAATACTGATCCTTACTCTGATAGATTAAAAGCAGATATTCAAAATAGCGCTGATTTATCTAAAAGACTAAAAGAAGAGTTTTCATCTTACTACTTTAAAGCACATGAGAATTTAAGACATAAACAATTTCACGAAGGTGAATTGATGGATGTTGATACAAAGACAATGATTGCTGTCTATGGTGTTACGGCAACTCCAACTATTATCTTTACAGATGACAATGGGAAGGCTGTTATTGTTGTTCCTGGATATATGCCTGCAAAACAATTCTTAGTTACTATGGATTTTATGGCTCAGGGTAAATGGAAAGGTAAAGATAGAAAGAATGGAGAAATTTATGAATCTTTAAGAGATTTCTACATTGCAAATGGTGTTGATGTTAAAAAAAAGGATAAATAGTGAAAAAAATTACTTTAATAGTTCTATTATTAATTAGTTCAGTATTTAGTTCTGAACTATTCCAGAAAGGTAATGAACTTGTAGCTAATGGAAAAGGTGTAATGTTTATATTTGAAAGTAAAACATGTCCATATTGTGATCTTATTAAAAAAGATTTTAAAGAAAACAAAGAGATGAATGAATTAGCTAAAGAGTTTAACATTTATCTAATTGATAGAGAAAAAGAACAAGACTATATTGTTGGAAAAACAAAGAAAAAAGAAACTACTACTACTCTTAGAATGGCTTTTTCAACTAAAAACACACCAACAATTACAATTTTTGATAAAAAATGGAATAGAATATTTCAACTTCCAGGATATGCACATCCTGAACAAATGATTACTTTCATGAAATTTGTAAAAGGATTACACGAGGGAACATATAAACCTGATCAATGGAAAAAATTCTTGAAAGATAATGGAGTAGAATAATATGAAAACTTTATTAAAAATTACTCTTATTCTTAGTATTGCTACTTCTGCTTTTGCAGAAGTAGTATGGCTAAAAGAAGCAACTACAAGAATGAGCTGGAATGATGCAATGAAATATTGTAAAGATATAGATGCAGTATTACCTTCAAAAAAAGTTTTTCAAGAAATTTGGTATAAAAACAATAAAGCTTCTGATATTGATGGATTTGAAATGTCGGTGTCATATTGGACAAGTGATGAAGTAAAAGGAAATGAAAAATATGCAGCTTATCCTTTCTATTTCGGAGAGGGAAGAGATACTTGGTATTATAAAGCCGATCACTATGGCGTTAGATGTATAGAAAAAGCTAAATAGAGAATTAAATCTCTTCTAGCTTTTTATCATAATTTGTAGTTATTTCATCTAAATTAAACTGTATTTTTTCTAGTTCTTCAAATTTTATTTCAATCTTATTTTCATGTTCTGCAATAACTTTTGATAACTCAACTACCTTGCTATTGTCTCCATGATTTGAAGCTTGAACTAATTCTGATTGTTCTTTTTCTATTATATCTTCAATTTTCATGATAGAATTTTCTAATTTTTCAATTTCTTTTTTTAATGGGCTTGTTAACTTATTTCTTTCAGTTAAAAGTGCTGTTCTTATTTTTTTATTTTCTTTTTTATTTACTTTTGGTTTTGTTTTAACTTTTTCTTCACCCTCTTCTTCATCCCAACCAATTTTCTCTAAGAATTCATCATATCTACCATCAAAATACTCTGCACCATCTTTTGCAAAAACAATCAACCTATCACATACTTGTCTTAAAAGTTCTTCACTATGGGTTACAATAATACAAGAGCCGTTAAAGTTCTTTATAGCTTTAGTTAATGCACCAATTGACTGCATATCTAGATGATTTGTAGGCTCATCAAGAAAAAGTAAATTTACATCTTTTGCTAAAATTTGTCCTAACATAACTCTACTTTTTTCACCACCAGAGAGAAGTGATACTTTTTTAGAAGAATCATCTCCTGTAAACATCATATTTCCACATATTCTTCTAACATTTGATTCTGGAAGTCTAGAGTTAGATACATAGATTTCATCCATTACTGTATTATTTGGGTTTAAATGTGCAATATTAGTTTGCCCAAAATGACCAAAAGTTGTTGTACCATGAAATTCTATTTCTCCAGTAAGTTGTTTTAACTCACCTGCAATAGTATTTAATAAAGTTGATTTTCCTTTTCCGTTTTTACCTATAATTCCAAGAGTTTCGCCCTTTTTTAATGTAAAAGATATATCTTTAAAAAGTATATTATCACTACTGTAACCAAAACTTACATCTTTTACATCTAATAAAACTTTTGTAGGAGTATCTTTAAAGTTAAAATCAAATTTTAAGGTAGATTCTTGAACGATTGAATCCATATCATCCATTTTTTCTAAAAGTTTTACTTTTGATTGAGCAAGTGCAGCAGTTGAAGCTCTTGCTTTATTTTTTGCAATAAATTCTTCAAGTTCTTTTCTTTTTCTATCTTGTGCAGCTTTTTGTTTTTCATAGTGCTCATCGTTTAAACTTATTTGTTCATAGAACTTATAAGTATTACCTTTAAGCATAAATAGACCCTGTCTAATTATTCCTATTGTATGAGTTGAAATACTATCCATAAAGTCTCTATCATGAGTAATAAGTATAACTTCACCATCAAAAGATTTTAAAAACTGTCTTAACCATCTTAGAGACAAAATATCAAGGTAGTTTGTAGGTTCATCAAGAAGTAGTAAATTTGGCTCAGAAATTAGTAATTTAGCAAGATTAATTCGAATTTGATAACCTCCAGAAAAAGATAATGGACTTTTATCTAAATCTTCTTCTGTAAAACCAAGACCAAAAAGCATTTTCTCAACTTTATAAATACTAAATTTATCATCTTCACTAAGTGCCAATGCTGTTTCATCTCTTAATGTATCTTCTGAAAATTCAAGATGTTGTTTTAGTGATCCAATCTTATAACCTTTGGGAATAGCAATCTCACCATCGTCTGCTGATTCTTCACCAAGTATTAATTTAAATAATGTTGATTTTCCTGTTCCATTTCTTCCTACTAGCCCTACTCTATCTCCATAACTTAACCTGAAATCTAAGTTAGAAAATAGTTTTTTAGAACCATAACTTTTTGAAATATTTGATAACTGTATCATTTGACTCTTTTATATTTTATTGATTTTCGGATTATACGATATTGTTAGTTATAAAGGGGTTATACCTACATACTTAATTAAATTACTACTTCCACCAAGTTTTTGTTGGTGAGTATTCCAAAAGAGAGATTATTTCACCCATAATAGGAAACCTGATATCAATATTATTTTTAACAGCAAGTTTATGAACTCTTTCAAAAGGTTCATCCCATGCATGTAAAGATAAATCAAATGTTCCATTATGAATCGGGAACAACACATTACCTTTTAAATCTTTGTGTGCTTGGATACTATCTTCAGGCATCATATGAATATCTCTCCACTTTTTATTATATGCACCAACTTCAAGAAATGTCATATCAAAAGGTCCATAATTAAAAGAAATTTCTTTAAATCCTTTAAAGTACCCACCATCTGCACCAAAATAGAATTTTCCCTTTGGTGCTTTTATTACCCATGAAGACCATAGTGTTCTATCTCTATCTAGTAATGTTCTTCCAGAAAAATGTTGAGCAGGAGTGCAAATAAACTCTATATTATCTTTCTTTTTACTATTCCACCAATCTAGTTCAACAATATTTCTTCTTGGGACTCCAAATTTCATTAGATGCCGTCCAACTTCTAAAGTTGTATAAAATGTTCCAACTTTATTTTTTAATTTTTTTATACTATTTTTATCTAAATGGTCATAATGATCATGAGAAATAATGACTGATTGAATAAATGGTAATTCTTCAATTTCTATAGGATTATCATGAAATCTCTTAGGTCCCATAAAAGAAAAAGGCGATGCCCTATTTGAAAATACGGGATCCGTTAAAATAAATTCATTTTCAATTTTATATAACAAAGTAGAATGACCAAATCTTACGACACTGTAATCATCCATATTTTCTAAGTCATTCTTATTTAAACTATTAACTGGTATTTGATATTTGTTTTTTGGCTTAGCATTTTTTGATTTTTCTTTTATCATAGAAATAATAATTGATAAACCGTCTTTAAATTTTACTTTGTACTCTTTTTCAAAATTTTTATATCTTTTTTTCAAAATATTCCTTTTACAGTTTGATAACTATCAAATTATACAAACAAAAAAAGCTCTATTGTAAATCAATAAAAATTCTAATTTCTTCTAATGTTTTTTTATTTATATGTGCTATTAAAAATTTACCATTTTTTTCTGTAGTAATCAGATTTGCATTTGTTAACTCTTTTAAGTGATGAGAAATTGTTGGTGCTCCGATTTTTAAACAAGATAATATATCAGAAATTGAACATTCGCATTTTTGTTCATAGTCAATATCTTCTTGTTTTGCAATTTCTTTATATATTTCTAACCTATTCTCATTTGATAATGCTTTAAATATTTTTGCTAACTCTTTTGAATTCATTTTACTCTTTTATAATTTGATAGTTATCGAATTATAATATAATTTATTTTATTTGTCAAGATATAAATACTAAATTTTAGCAGCTGCAACAAAAACATGTTTTAAAGGATATTGATCTAGTTCTATATGTAATATTGAAAGCTTATTTTCTATTAAAACTTGTATATTTTCATTAATACCAATAGAACTGTAATAAAAGGTATCATTTAACCAAGTGTCAGTATGTTCTCCATTTTCGTTACCAAAAGTATAAAATAGTACACCATCTTTATTTAACATATTAGCTAGTTTTGAGATTACTCCTTTTTGTTTATCATAAGGAAGATGAAAAATACTATCCCATGCAAAGATAAAATCAAACTTCTCCTTTGTATGCCAAATACAAATATCTTCATGTAAAAAAGTCTGATTTATATGATTTTTTGAAGCAAGAGACACCATCTCTTTTGATACATCAACCCCAGTTATAGAAAAACCTTCTTCCTCAAGAATGTGGATGAACCTACCACCAACACCGCAACCTACGTCTAAAGCTTTTTTTCTATTTTTTACAAAAGATAAAACCTTTTCAAACTGTTTTATTCCATATTGTGAAGAAAAATGTTCATCTTGCCATAGTTGAGCAATCTTATCATATTTTAAGGCCAGTATTTCAGGTTCCATCTATTACCTTTTTTTAAAGTAATTATATTAGATATTTAATTAACTTAATATTCGAAGAAAAAGAAAAGTGATTTTATTTATGAAAAGATGAAATGAGAGATAGAGTTAAAAACGGTAAAGAGAAATTACTTTCTCTTTACTGCTTTTGCGTTTGGTAAATCAGTGATTGTTCCATCAAAAATTTCTGCAGCCATACCAATTGACTCATGTAACGTTGGATGAGCATGAATAGTTAATCCAATATCCTCAGCATCACAATCCATTTCTAAGGCTAATGAAATTTCACCAAGAAGTTCACCTGCATTATCTCCAACTAGAGCTCCCCCAATTAATTGGTGAGTATCTTTATCAAAAATAAGTTTAGTCATACCATCTTTTGAAACATCAGCGGCTAGGGCCCGACCCGAAGCAGACCATGGGAAAGTAGCAACTTCATAGTTGATACCAGCTTCTTTAGCTTCTAACTCACTAAGACCTGCTGTTGCAATTTCTGGGAATGTATATGCGATTCCTGGAATTTGTTTTGGTTCAAAGAATACTTTATGACCTGCAATTACTTCAGCAGCAACATGACCTTCATGAACAGCTTTGTGAGCTAGCATAGGACCAGCAATAATATCACCAATTGCAAATATATGTGGTACATTTGTTCTTAATTGATTATCAGTAGCAATCATCCCTTTGTCATTTACATTAACTCCAGCATTTTCCAAACCAAGGTTCAGTCCATTTGGAGTTCTTCCCATAGCTACTAGAACTGCATCATATATTTGAGGTTCAGCAGGTGCATTATCACCTTTAAACTCTACATAAATACCTTCTTCTTTAGGAATAATAGCTTGAGTTTGAGTTTTAAACATAAAGTTAAATCTCTTCTCATTTGATTTTGTATAAATCTTTACAATATCTTTATCAGTACCTGTCATAACTTGTGGTCCACGAACTACAACATCTACTTTAGATCCTAATTTTTGATACACTGTACCCATTTCAAGACCAATAATTCCACCACCCATTACAAGTAATCTCTTTGGAACTTCTTTTACTTCTAATGCATTTGTAGAATCCCAAATTCTTGGATCTTCATGTGGAATAAATGACATTTTAGAACTCTGAGAACCTGCTGCAATAATACAGTTATCAAAAGTAACTTTAGTTTGTTCACCTTCTTTATCAGTATGCTCTACAATAACAGATTTGTCATCAAGGAATTTTGCAGTACCTTGAATAACTTTTACTTTTCTCATCTTAGCCATTGCACCTAACCCATCAGTAAGTTTTTTTACAACACCTGATTTATAAGCAGCAACACCAGGAAGATCAATTTCTGGCTTTGTAAATTTAATACCTGCATGTTCAATATGTTCAGCTTCTTCCATAACTTTAGCTACATGAAGAAGTGCTTTTGAAGGAATACATCCTACATTTAAACAAACTCCACCTAAAGTTGGATGTCTTTCAACTAATACAGTATCTAAACCTAAATCTGCACATCTAAAAGCAGCAGAATACCCACCAGGTCCTGCTCCTATTACTAATACTTGTCCTTTTACTTCATTCATACTAGCTTCCTTATAGACTTAACAATCTAATATCGCTTAAAAGCTTAGATAATGTTGTAGTAAATCTTGCACCATCTGCACCGTCAATAACTTTGTGGTCGTACGACAATGATAATGGTAACGTAAGTCTTGGAACGAAGTTTTCACCATCCCAAACTGGTTTCATTTCAGATTTAGATAATCCTAAAATTGCAACTTCAGGAGCATTAATAATTGGTGTAAAATAAGTTCCACCAATTCCACCTAAAGAAGAAATTGTAAATGATGCACCTTGCATATCTGGCGCTTTTAATTTTCCATCTCTTGCTTTTGCAGAAATTTCAGCCATTTCAAGAGCAATCTCTTTGAAACCTTTTTTATCTACATTTTTAATAACTGGTACAACTAATCCATTTGGAGTATCAACTGCAATAGCAATATTAAAGTATTTTTTCATAACTATACTTTGTCCATCAGGAGTTAATGATGCGTTAAATTTAGGATGAATTTCTAATGCTTTTGCAACAGCTTTTACAACAAATACTAATGGAGATAATTTAAATCCATCTGCAATTACATTTTGTGCTTTTCTAAAACTTTCCATCTCTGTAATATCACACTCATCAAATTGTGTAACATGAGGCATTGATACCCAGTTTCTATGTAAAGATGGTCCAGATATTTTTTGAATTCTTGTTAACTCAATAGTTTCTGTTTCACCAAATTTAGAGAAGTCAACTTCTTTAAGTTCAGGGAAGTTAAATCCTAATCCAGTTCCACCAGCAGCAACTGCAGGTTTATTTAATTGTTCTTTAACATAATCTCTAACATCTTGTTTCATGATTCTGTTTTTTCTACCAGTTCCTTTTACAAAACCTAAATCTACACCAAATTCACGTGCAAGTTTTCTAACACTAGGACTTGCATAAACTTTCTTAGATTTCTGTGTTAATACACTTGTAGACTCAGTAGAAGAAGTTGCAGCAACTGCTTGAATAGTTGTAGGTGCTTTTGCTTCAGTTTTTGTTTCTACAGCTTTTACAGGTGCAGGAGTTGGAACTTTACTTTCCATTACAACTGTTTTAACCATTTTTGCAATTAAATCACCAGTATTAACTTTTCCACCAACTTCAACAAGAATTTCTATAATTTCCCCAGCAAATGGAGCAGGAACATCCATAGAAGCTTTTTCAGTCTCTAGAGTAATTAGTCCATCATCAAATTCAACTACGTCTCCAGGAGAAACCATGATATCAATTAAATCAACATCAGTATCACTTCCTAAATCAGGAACAAATACTTCTTCTACTACAGAACAAATAGTTTGCTCATTTACAAATTGACAAGAAATTTCAGCTCCTGAAGCTGAGATTGCTTGAAGCTCAGCTTCAGCATCTTTTAAATTCATTGGTTCAGAAGAATCTTCTTCAGAAGAAGTTGAAACAGGAGCTCCAACAGCCACTGGTTCTTCTTCAGTAACAAGAGCTTCTATTGCTTTTGTTTCTTCAGCTATAACATCTTCTTCATCTACTAACTCAATTCTAGCAATTAAATCACCTGAATTAACTTTAGCTCCAACTTCAACAAGAATTTCTTTTATAATTCCTGAATGGGTTGTTGGAACATCCATTGATGCTTTTTCAGTCTCAAGTGTAATTAAACCATCTTCAACTTCAACTACATCTCCAACACTAACCATGATTTCAATTAAATCAACGTCTGTATCTCCCCCTAAATCAGGAATAAATATATCTTGAATTGTACTCATCCTCTACTCCTTATGCTTTTAGTGGGTTGATTTTAGTTGCATCAATATTGTATTTTTTCATTGCTTCTAATACAATTGATTTTTCAATTTTACCGGCTTTTGCTAATTGTGCTAATGTTGTAAATACAACAAAGTCAGAATCAACTTCAAAGAAAGATCTTAAATTTTCTCTAGAATCAGATCTACCAAAACCATCAGTTCCTAGTGCTTTAAATGAACCACTTACAAATGGAGATAATTGTTCAGAGTATGATTTAATATAATCTGTTGTAGATATAATAATATTTTCTTCATCAGACCCAAGAACTTGATCTATATAAGGAACTTTATCTTCTGCTTCAACATTTAATAAGTTATATCTTTCTACATCTTGTGCTTCTCTTCCTAATTCATTATATGAAGTAACAGAGTAAAGCTCTGATGCAATTCCATATTCAGAAGCTAGTACTTCTGAAGCAACTCTAACTTGCTCTAAAATTGAACCAGAACCTAATAACTTAACTTTAAAGTCATTTTTAGCTTCTACAGTATTTAATTTATAAATACCTTTTAAAATACCTTCTGTAGCACCTTCTGGCATTGCTGGTTGTTTATAGTTTTCATTTAATGTTGTTAAGTAGAAGAATACATCTTCTTGAGTTTCACCATACATTCTATCAACACCATTTTGAACAATAACTGCAACTTCATAACCATATGTCGGATCATAAGTAACACAGTTTGGAATTGTATTTGCAATAACATGAGAATGTCCATCTTCATGTTGTAAACCTTCACCATTAAGTGTAGTTCTACCAGATGTACCACCAACTAAGAATCCTCTAGCCATTTGATCTCCCGCAGCCCAACAGATATCACCTGTTCTTTGGAATCCGAACATTGAATAGAAAATATAGAATGGAATCATTGGACAATCATTTACAGAGTATGAAGTAGCTGCTGCAACCCAAGAACCCATTGCTCCTAGCTCATTAATACCTTCTTGAAGTACTTGACCTTTTTTATCTTCTTTATAGTAAGCAACTTGATCTTTATCTTGTGGAATATATTTTTGACCTTCAGATGAATAAATACCTAATTGTCTGAACATACCTTCCATACCAAATGTTCTAGCTTCATCGGGAACAATTGGAACAATATTTTTACCAATTTTTTTATCTTTTACTAAAATATTTAAAACTCTTACAAAAGCCATAGTAGTAGAAATTTCTCTATCACCAGAACCTTTTAATACACCATCAAATTTTTCTAGTGCAGGGATTTCTAAAGCAGTTGAGAATTTTTGTCTTCTTTGAGGAAGAGAACCACCAAGTTCAGCTCTTCTTGATTTCATATATTTCATCTCTTCAGAATCTTCTGCTGGTCTATAGTATTTTAAGTTATCAACATCTTCGTCAGAAACTGGAATATCGAATCTATCTCTAAATTGTCTTAATACAGTAGTATCAACTTTTTTAACACCATGAGCAATATTCTTACCTTCAGCAGCTTCACCCATTCCATAACCTTTAACTGTCTTAGCTAAGATTACTGTTGGTTTACCTTTGATTTCAGATGCTTTTTTATATGCAGCATATACTTTAACAGGGTCATGTCCACCTCTGTTTAATCTCCAAATTTCATCATCACTCATATTTTCCACAAGTTTTCTTGTTTCTTCATATTTATTAAAGAAATGTTCTCTTGTGTAAGCCCCACCTTTTTGTTTAAAGTTTTGGTACTCACCATCAACAGTCTCTTCCATTAATTGTTGTAATTTACCTGATTTATCTTTTTCTAGTAAAGCATCCCAATGTCTACCCCAAACAACTTTTAATACTTCCCATCCATTACCTCTAAAGTTACCTTCAAGTTCTTGAATGATTTTACCATTACCTCTTACTGGACCATCAAGTCTTTGTAAGTTACAGTTAATAACAAATACTAAGTTATCTAAGCCTTCTCTACCTGCAAGACCAATTGCTCCTAAAGATTCTGGTTCATCACATTCACCATCACCCATGTAACAATATACTTTTTGTCCAGAACAGTCTTTAATACCTCTGTCAGTTAAGTATTTTAAAAATCTAGCTTGGTAAATTGCTTGAATTGGTCCAAGTCCCATTGAAACTGTTGGGAATTGCCAGTAGTTAGGCATAAGTTTAGGATGAGGATATGAAGATAAACCATCAGCAAAAGCTTCTTGTCTAAAGTTATCCATTTGTTCTTCAGAAAATCTACCTTCAACAAATGATCTTGCGTAGATTCCAGGAGAGATATGTCCTTGGAAGAATACTAAGTCTCCACCATCTTTGTCATTTGGTGCTTTAAAAAAGTGATTAAATGCTACATCATATAAAGTAGCAGAAGATTGAAATGATGCAATATGTCCACCAAGCTCTAAATCTTTCTTAGATGCTCTTAAAACCATTGTTTGTGCATTCCATCTAATAATAGATCTAATTTTTCTTTCTAGATCGTGATTAGCTGGCATTTTTGGTTCTTGGTCAACTGGAATAGTATTAAGATATGCAGTATTAGCACTGTGAGGAATCTGTGCCCCATTTCTTCTTGCATTATCAATTAACTTTTCTAGTAGAAAATGAGCTCTCTCAGCTCCTTCTTCTTCTAAAACAGCATCTAAAGCATCAATCCATTCATGAGTTTCTTCTGGATTAATATCGTTTAAGTTTATATCTGACATTTATACTTCCTTCTAATGATTTTGATTATTTTTACTAATTATTTTTCACTTATTAACTGAACATATGTTCATTGTGTAAAAATTATGTAGCTATTCGTACCACACAGTCGAATTGTGAGCATATGATACTTTATTTTTCTTAAATTATTTTTTTTTCAAATAATTAATTTAAATTCTTAAGTTTTATCACATACAAATGAAATTATAATGACAAAAAGCCAAGATTTGAATGTTATTTTTTTAACTTTAAATCCTGTCTCTTATACACATCTGACGCTGC
>OJIJ01000135.1_pt1 | contig 11779 bp, 10 predicted proteins | sample 1595891 | NCBI WGS metagenome assembly OJIJ01 (sample SAMN05416853, study PRJEB24817) | seawater metagenome | isolation source: Sea water | place: Canada:Atlantic | collected 2013-11 | reverse complement strand
ACGAGATCCTCTCTGGTCTCGTGGGCTCGGAGATGTGTATAAGAGACAGGATATCTACCATGATAATAATTCATAGAAACATCATTTGGGTTATTCTTTAATTCTTGAGATGTAAAGATAAGCCCCTTATCAATTTCTTTCAACTTTAAATAATTTTTTGCTGTACTACTCCCTGTAGTAACACAACCATTAAAAATAAAAAGTGTTAACAAAACAATAAATATTGTACTTCTATTCATGATTTATCCTTTATTCATTTAAATAAGTATATCGTATCATTATGAATAGAATATGAATATAAAATGAATTTATTTTACTTATTATCTTGCATGGCTGAATAGCTTAATTAAAAAATTAATAATAGTATAGAGTATTTTGTACTTCTATTCATATTCTATTCATATAAATATAGTATACTTTTTTAATGAAAAATAGAAAAAATATTTCTAGTAAAGGTCAATAAAATTATGACAGAAACAGCCACTCTTACTGATACAAAATATAAAAAGCTTAAGCCTTCACGTATAGAGGCAGCTAAGCAATCCTATGTTACCCGTAATATTTCAATGGGGACATTTCATTATTTAGTTACAAATAATGTATCTCCACAATCTGGACAATTAGTGTTAGCACGAGTAGATCGTATTGGTCAACATACACGGTTAGAGCTTCCATCTGGACGACGTGCCACTCTTTTTGTGGGTGATGAAATTGTAGTAAGTTATGGTAATCGATATGCTCCAGATCAGTTCTTAGCAGAGGTTCCTCTCTTATTAGAAGAGTGTCAACTTGTTGCATCAGGTGGTATTGCAGGAAAGGTTATTGCAAAACATGGGAAAGTAAAGAATGCTACAAAAATTACTCCTCTAGGATTAATTGCAGATAGAGAGAAAAAAATTATTAATTTAAATAGATACTCTTTACCAACGCTTACTAAATCCTCTAGCCTTTCTTTGATATTAGCTGTTACAGGTAGTTCGATGAATGGAGGGAAAACTACTACAGCAGTGAATTTAATCAAAGGACTTATTAACGCTGGATTAAAGGTTTCCGCAGCAAAAGTCACTGGTACGGGATCAGGACTTGATTCCTGGAAAATGATTGATGCAGGGGCATATCCTGTTATTGATTTTACTGATTTTGGGTTTGCTAGTACGTATAAACTATCAGAAAAACAATTAGACTTAATATTAATGAATCAGATTAACTTTCTCTCTAGTTACAATGTGGATGTAATAGTGATTGAAGTAGCGGATGGGTTAGCGCAAGAAGAAACAGCGATTATATTAAATTTGAACAATTTTTCTAAACATATTGATGCTATATTTTTTGCGGCAGCTGAATCAATGAGTGCATATTCTGGTACTCAATGGTTAGCAGAAAAAAACCTACCCATAATTGCAGTAAGTGGGGCACTCACTGCCTCTCCCTTATCTACGGAAGAAGCACGTTCTTTATGTACAGTTCCTGTTTTGAAATCTTCTGATTTAATTAGACGTGACATTCATCAGTGGATACTAAAACACTTGCCGATTAAGAAAATGCTTGGTAATTAAGTCATGAGAATTCCACCGATTTTTAATCCCCAACGAAAAATTAAATTTTTGTGGCTGGTTTTAAATGGTTTTATGCAAGCAGTAATGGCAGTTTCATTTAGTATTTTAGTTAAAAGTGTATTTGATAACTTCCTCTATGCGAATAAAATATCTCTTTCTCTTTTTAGCATTAGTTTTTTTTTCCTTGTAATTATAATAGTAACTGCATGGCTGAAATATAGAGAGAGAAGTGATGCTGAAATGCTTGGGCAAGATTATGTTCATGAATTACGGAAAAGAATGTTTTCACGATTATGTAGAACTGATCTAAGACAACTTGATCATCATGGGAGAGGGGATATTATTTTACGATTTGCAAGCGATCTAAGTGCAATTCGACAATGGGTTAGTCTTGGATATGCTCGTTTACTTGTATCTGGGATTATTATTGTATTTGCCCTTTGCATGTTGAGTTTTATAAATTTAACCTTAGCTATAATGATTGGAATTGTTATGTTGATAAATACATTATTAGCTATTTATATTGGACAAAAAATGGAAAATACATTTCGTGAAGCGAGGAGGAGTCGTTCGTCTCTTGCTAATAATCTCACAGAGAAAATTACATCCTTAATCACGGTTAAGGCTTCAGGTCAACGTAGTCGTGAGAAGAATCGCATATCTCAACAAAGCCTGAGAGTTGTTAATTCAATGGTTGCAAGAGCCAAAGCTATAGGGATTCATAGAGCTATCACTGAGGGGAGTTTATTAGTATCAAGTGCAACTGTATTAATTGTGGGTACAGTATTAATAAGAAATGGCTCTACTACTCCTGGTTCCGTAGTTGGGGCTATGGTATTTGTTGCATTACTTACTCAACCATTAAGAAATATTGGACGGGTTTATGAATATTGGCATGGGGCTAATATTGCTAAAGAAAAACTAGAACAGTTTCTTAAAAAGGTTGAACCTTCTCGTCGTGAAAGACCAGATAAAAAAGGCAAGGGACTATTAGTTTTAAGTGGTCTTCAAGACTTCTCGGGTGTGGCAAATACTAAAAAAATTATTCCATTAGGAAAAAAAATAGTTATTCTAGGGAATAATGGTGCAGGGAAATCATCATTGCTTGCTGAAATTGCAGGCTTATTAAAACCCTCAACAGGACATGTAACCCTTGATGATATTAATGTACTCTCTCTTCATGAAAAATATTTAAGAACGATGATTGGTATGGTTAGTTCCTCTCTTCCTCTTATAAAGGGAACGATTCGTAAAAATATTTGTTATCGATGGCCGTCGGCACCATTAGAGGAGGTTAATCAAATTATTGAAGAGTGTGGATTAAGTGATTTTGTAGCTCAAACGGCCTTAGGTCTAGACCATAGAGTTACTACTGCAGGTGCAAATCTTTCTCTTGGACAACAACAGAAGATAATTCTTGCTAGAGCGTTACTTGGCTCTCCTAAAATATTGCTTTTAGATGAAGCGGATAATTTTCTTGATGATGAGTCGCGTATACTTTTTAGTAGTATTGTCAAAAATTACACTGGTACGGTTATTATGGCTACACATAACATTGATCAAATGATGTTTGCAGATGAAGTTTGGTTGATAGCTAACGGAGGAATTAAATGGCATGGTAAACCTGTAGATTTTTCTATAAATCTACTTGAGCAACAATTGACTAGTAATACAAGTGGTGAGATACTTGATGCATAAATTAGGCCCACCAATTAAATCATATCTGAAAGGCAAATTATATAGCTTTGAGGTAGCAGAAATATCTTCTCAATCTTATTTTGTTTTTTTACCAAACTGTTGGAGTAGAGATAGTAAAATATTAGTTTGTGTGCATGGTATATCAAGGAAAAGCAAAGAACAAATTCGACTATTAAGAAAAAGTGCATCAGCCTCAAATACTATTCTTATTGTTCCTTACTTCACTGCTACTGAACATCCCTCGTATCAACGCCATGAAGTTGGTTTAAATGGAGTTAGATCAGATGAGTTATTGAATAATATTATCGCTGATACTCAGAGTAGATTAGAAATTAATATTGAAAAATTTGATCTATTTGGTTTTTCAGGCGGAGCACAGTTTTCTCATCGATATGCATTTCGCTATCCCCATAAGATATCGAAGCTTATTGTATGTGCTGCAGGTTGGTATACTTTTCCTAATCTACAGGATTCATTCCCTTATGGAATTGCTGATAATGAAGTTAATCATTTTATTCAAGGAATAACTGATAAACAACTTTCTGATTTTTTAAAAATACCAATTACCGTTGCCGTCGGGGAATATGATATTGGTTTTGAATCAAGTTTAAATCAAAGTAAAGAAATAAATTCCTTGCAAGGATATACACGAGTTGAACGTGCAATATCTTGGACAAAGTCTTTATTAAAGGAATGTGAAAATCGAAATATTTCACCACAAATAAAATTTATTTTACTTCAAAAAAGTGGCCACTCCTTTACTGAATGTGTTAATTTTGGTAGACTTTCTTCTTACATATTCTAATAATATCTCTCATACAATTTTAAATGAGTCTAAATTCTAATATATATTTTTGGACTTAACTTGATAAATCCCAAATTAAACCTTATTGCAATACAATACATATTTTAAAATGTTGTACTACAAGAATATAGAATTGAAAATGTGTAGATGCAATTTTTGGTGGACTTATTGGTTTAGTAAGTGCATTGGTAATGAAGTAAAAAGTAGGATTAGAAATGGATCAATTAGAAGTATTAGTTTTATTAGATGTAGCAGGTTTAGAAGATAAAGAAAAGTTTGAGAAACATGTAGTTAAAGAAGGATTTAAAACAGTTGATAGTGAAGATTTTGTTTATACTGCAAAATCATCTACTACAACTTTTTCAACAAAAGCATATATTTTAGAAGTATTTAAAAAAGGGTTACAAAAAACGAATTTTGCAAATGCAAATCTTATTTTTCTTTTAAATGAGACTCCTTACCCTTCATATTATTATGATAAAAATACAAATGATTTTGAATTAGTTGAAGAGACAAAAGAAGCTAAATAGTGAACAATATTTATGAATTTTTAAAAAATTTAAACAATGAAAAAAGATTAAAAGAGTGTCAATTATTAATTGTAAATGATGATAAACAAGCCCAAGAAGCCTCTGATATCGTTTCTCTTTTAGGTTTTACTCCTTTTGTATTATCAGATTTTAGAGCAAATTTTGGAGATGACTTACTATCTTTTTCAACAGAACTTCAAGATATTACTAAATCGTTAACTGGATATTATTCATATAAAAAACAGAATAAAATATTAATTTCTCCAATTAGAACAATCTCTTTTCCCATGCCAAAAGAAAAGTGTTTTGATTCTTTTGAAATAAATTTTGCAGAAACTATAAATATTGAAGAGTTTAAAAGCAAACTTTATAATTGGGGATACTATTTTGTTGATATAGTAACTTCTGAAGCTGAGGTTTCTATTAGGGGAGATATCATTGATATTTGTCCACTTGGAAGTGAAACAGGATTTAGAGTATCTCTTTTTGATGATGAAGTTGAAAGTATACGAAAATTTGATATTGAAGATCAAAAGAGTGAAAAAGAAGAATTAGAAAGTTTCAAAATAACTCCGGCTTTTCTTGCTTTAGATGAATCTTCACTTGATGAGATAAATGAACAAATAGAAACTGTCGAATCTGATGCTTTTATAAAAGATATACATTCTTTAGGATTTTGGTATTTAAATGATTTAGGTGAATATTTACCACATAACTTAAATTCATTTATTACTAAAGATGCTCTTGAAGAATTAGATGAAGCATATTTATTTGAAGATAAACGAATAAATAAAGATAAGTTTTTATCAACTCCACAGATTTTTAATGCAAAAGATTACAAAGAGATTGCCCCTGCAAATGTAAAAGAGTTTATCTCTTTTCATGAAGGTAAAAAAATTACAATCATTTCTTCAACTGAAGCTAAAGTAAAAGCTTATGATTTAGAGTTAACTAACAAAGATATTAATTATGTATTTGAACCATATATTTTAAATCTTGTAAGTAACGATGAAGTAATAATCTCTTTAAATAAAGAGATAAAGAAAAGAAGAAAAAAGAAAATACGACTTGTTATTGATGAGTTACAAACTGGAGATTTTGTAGTACATGAAAAACATGGTATTGGACAATATAAAGGAATTGAACCAGTTGTTGTAATGGGAGCAAAAAGAGATTTTGTTGTCGTACAGTATGCCGGTGATGATAAACTTTTACTTCCTGTTGAAAATATTGATTTAATTGATAGATATGTTGCAGATGGAAATTCATATGCAGTTGTGGATAAACTTGGAAAAGGTAGTTTTGCTAAGTTAAAAGAAAAAGTAAAAGATAGACTATTTGCAATTGCAAATGATATTATAAAACTAGCAGCTGCACGTGAACTTATAAATGGTATAAAAATCAATACAGATAAAAAAGTATTAAGTGATTTTGTAAATTCTGCAGGTTTTGATTATACGAAAGATCAAGCAAGAAGTATAAAAGAAATATATGAAGATATAAGTTCGGGTCGAGTTATGGATAGATTGCTCTCTGGTGATGTTGGATTTGGTAAGACAGAAGTTGCAATGAATGCAATTCTAGCAACAGTGCTAGATGGCTTTCAAGCACTTTTTGTATGTCCTACAACACTTTTAACTTCTCAACACTATCACAGTATGCAAAAGAGATTTGAAGGCTATGGTATTAGACTTGCTAAGCTTGATAGTAAAACTTCAACAAAAGAGAAAAGTGAGATTAAAAAATCTCTTCAAGATGGTAGTTTAGATTTAGTAATAGGAACACATTCTTTATTATCTGTAAAAACAAAAGATTTAGCTTTGGTTATTATTGATGAAGAACATAAGTTTGGAGTTAAACAAAAAGAGAAATTAAAAGAATTAAGAGATGATGTTCATATTTTCTCTATGAGTGCTACTCCAATACCAAGAACTCTAAATTTAGCTTTATCAAAACTAAAAGGTATGAGTTCACTACTAACCCCTCCAAGTGAAAGATTAGGTGTTAGAACTTATGTAAAAGAATATAATGATAAGTTGATTAAAGAGATAATCCTTAGGGAAAAAAGAAGAGGTGGACAACTTTTTTATGTACATAATAATATCGCTTCAATTGATGCAAAAAAAGCTGATATAGAAGAAATTGTTCCAAATATAAAAATAGAAGTACTTCATTCAAAAATCAAACCAGGGGATGCTGAAAAGATTATTGAAAAATTTGATAATAAAGAATTTGATATTATCTTAGCAACTTCGATTGTAGAATCAGGAATTCATCTGCCAAATGCTAACTCAATTATAATTGATGGGGCAGATAGATTTGGTATTGCTGATCTACATCAGCTTCGCGGTAGAGTTGGACGAAGTGATAAAGAAGGGTTCTGTTATTACGTTGTTGAAGATAAAAAGAAGATAACTTCAGATGCTATTAAAAGACTTGTGGCTTTAGAATCAAACTCATACTTAGGAAGTGGAACAGCACTTGCTCATCAAGATTTAGAAATAAGAGGTGGTGGGAATATTGTTGGTGAAGCTCAAAGTGGACATATCAAACAAATAGGTTATGGTTTATATCTTAAGATGCTTGAAGATGCGCTTTCAACTTTAAGTGGTGATACAAAAGAAGAAACGAAAACTGTTGATATAAAACTTGCTATTTCTGCATTTATTTCAAGTGATTACATTGTAGAAGATAGAGTAAGACTTGAATTATATAGAAGACTTTCTAAAGCACAAGAAAAGCAAATGGTATATGAAATAGAAGAAGAGATGGAAGATAGATTTGGAAAGCCTGATATTCCAACAAGACAATTCTTAGAATTAATTATGATAAAAATACTTGCAATTGCAAAAGGGATAAAAACTATAAGTTCTTATGAAATGAATATAACTTTCACAAAATCCGATGAGACTAAAGAGACTATAAAAAGTCCAAGTAAAGACGATGATGATATTATTGCAACAACTTTAAAATATTTGAGGAAGTAAAAAAAAAGGTAAAAGATGGGATATTCTTTTACCTTTTAGGGAGGAGTCTAAAAATACTAACAACTACAAATCTCTAAAAATTCGTATATGTTTACTTACGAATTGAAAGTATAATAAAGCAAAGTGTAGTAAAAGTGTGCTTTTGCCCTCTCTTAAAAAGAATTTATCTTTTTACTAATTTATTACTTCAAAATTAAAATAAATATCTAATCTATAATCATATAAAATAGCATATATATAAAAGGAATAATATGAAAAATTTATATCCATACTTTAGTCAAAACCCTTTAAATAGGCTTGACCAAATACGAAGAAATGATTTAAAAGTTGAAAAATTAAAAGAATCTAAAAATACACTTTTTCTATTATTTGATGGAAGTAGCATTATTATAGATGAAAAAAATAAGATATGTTTATTTCAAAGAAATCTAATAAATGAATATAACATAGCCAATGAAGATATTATACTTTTAGGAGAATATGAAGGGGTAACATATTTTGCTACAACATTAAAAGCAGAATTAAAAAATAACTTATCAAAAATATCTCTTCGAGATTTTGTGAATCTTGATTTTTTAGATGAAAACAAATTTGGAATATTAGCTCAAGGAGCATCTGTTTTAAATTGGCATGAATCACATCAATTTTGTTCAAGCTGTGGAAATAAAACTATTATTGTTAATGCAGGATGGAGAAGAGATTGTGTTATTTGTAAAAAGGAGCATTTCCCAAGAGTAGATTCTGCGGTTATAATGCTTGTTACTTTTGGTGAGTATTGTTTACTTGGACGAGGAGTTAATTTTAAAGAAGGAAGGTATTCTTGTCTTGCAGGTTATGTTGAATCTGGTGAAACTTTTGAAGGTGCAGCCCAACGTGAACTTTTTGAGGAAGCTGGAATTGAAGGATACGATACTGAATATTTATTTTCTCAACCTTGGCCTTTCCCTTCAACTTTAATGGTTGGAATGAGAATGAAAGCAAGAACTCAAGAATTAACGCTAGATAAAAATGAAATAGCTGATGCTATTTGGGTTCATAAAGATGAAGTCCGAGCAGTTTTAAATGGTAAAGAAACTTCTATTTTTTCTATTCCTCATAAAATTGCAATTGCTAGAAATATATTAGAAGTTTGGGTAGAAGAATAAAAAAATAAATGAAACTTTTATTTATTAAAAGTTTTCATTACATCTCTATAAGGATTTCTTTTATACACACCTAATTGTTTCATATCTTTTGCAAAGAATTTCAACTCTTCAAGTGCAAGCTGTAATTTTTTTTCACTAATATGTCCATCTATATCTATATGAAACTGAGTTGCTTTCATACTCCCTGGAACTGAATAACTTTCTAGTTTTATAAGATTCACTCCATTTGTAGCAAACCCTCCTAATGCTTTATATAAAGATGAAGGGATATCTCTTACTTCAAAAACTAGTGATGTAATATATGATTCATTCTCATCATACTCTGGAATTAACATATCTTTTGAAAGTATAAGAAACCTCGTGGTATTTCCATGATGATCGCCAAAATTATCATCTAAGATATTTAGATCATATAGCTCAGCTGATAGACTTGATGCAATCGCTCCATGAGCCTTGTCTCTCATAGATGTTAACTCTTGAGCAGAACCTGCTGTATCGAATTTTGCTATTGCCTCAATATTTCTATTTGTTATATTTACATGACACTGGGCAAGTGCCTGAGGATGAGAAGAAACATATTTTATATCAGATATTGATGAATCTTTAAGTCCTAAAAGACAGTGTTTTACTGGCTCAAAATGCTCATCTAAAATGTTTAATTCCATCTTTGGAATAAGTCTATAGATTTCTTCTACTCTACCTGCAGTTGAATTCTCAACAGGAATCATTGCAAGATCTGCTTCCCCTTTTTCAACTAAAGACATTGCTTCTTGAAAACTTTCACAAGCAATTGAATTTGATTCTGGAAAAACGTTATTACATGCTAAGTGAGAATAAGCACCTCGTACACCTTGGTAGGCTATAGTTTTTTTATTCATTAAAATACCTAATTTAAATTTGCGTATTTTACAATATGATAGGTTAAAACTTAAGTTATCTCAAGTGCTTATTCTTTTACAGGTCTAGTTAGTAGCTTTTTTATAACATCTTACATGAAATTTATCAACCATAAGTTCTCTGTTAAATGCTCCAGATTTAAAGTTTATAACAATTGCTTCTGTACTTGTTCCATGTCCAAACTTTTTACCACTCCAGTAATTATCATTAACAAAATTTTTAAATTTCTCTGATAGTGTTGGATTATATACTTTTGGATCAACTATCGAGAATAGTTCTAAGAAACCAGGTAGTTCCCATCCTGACGTATTATCAACTTTTAGATTTTTACAATATTCTAATGCTTTGTGAAAACTCATTTTATCAGTTTTCGCTGCTTTATCATCTTGCCATAGGAAGTTTGTCTTTGTATCTTTAATGATATTTTCACTTTCATTTATTATTTCCGCATGTGCAAAAGTTAAAAATGCTGTGAAAATTAGTGTTGTAATTAGTTTCATTAAGTGCCCTTATAATAAAAATTTGATTTTATTATATCAATTTTTTTCTTTAAAAAATTGATTGTCATCATGTATTTAACAATCACTACACACTAGTTCCCTAAAATCTAAAAAATGTTATTTTAGGAAAAAACTATGAAATTAAAATATATAATCTTAACTCTTTTCTTGACATTGAGTTTAAATGCAACAGGAATACTAGGACAAAAAGCGCCAAGTTTTGGAGTTGACAAGTGGATTCAAACAAATGGAAAAAGTTCATTGGATATAGAAGATTTTAAAGGTAAGGTTTTATATCTTTATGGTTTTCAATCATGGTGTCCAGGATGTCACTCTCATGGCTTTCCTACATTAAATACTTTGTCAAAATATTATGCAAATGATAAAGATGTTGCTTTTGTAGCAATACAAACAGTTTTTGAAGGTTTCTCTACAAATACTGTAGATGCTGCAAAAAAGATAATTAAACAATATGGTCTAACAATGCCAGTTGGACATAGTGGACTAAATAATCAAAGGTCTCAATTGATGCTAAACTACAGAACAGGTGGTACTCCATGGACTGTATTAATAGATAAAAAAGGTATTGTGAGGTTTAATAATTTCCATTTAAGTGTTGATAAGTTAAAAGCGATGATTGATGAATTGAAAGATGAAAGTTGATTTCATGAATAGTTTTTTAAAAAATCAAATCAATCAATCTTTTTATATTCGGATTATAAAAGTTGTATTATTATTTGCAATTATGAGTATAACAATAAATGCAAAAGAAAAATATACAAATGAGTTAATAAAAGAAGACTCTCCATATTTACAACAACATGCACATAATCCTGTAAATTGGATGTCTTGGAATAATAAGGCTTTTGAAAAAGCAAAAAAAGAAAACAAAATGATTTTTCTTTCTATTGGATATAGCACTTGTCATTGGTGTCATGTTATGGAAGAAGAATCTTTTGAAAATGAAGAAGTTGCAAAAATACTAAATAAAAACTACATCTCTATAAAAGTTGATAGAGAAGAGATGCCACATGTGGATAAATATTTTCAGAATGTTCATAATTTAGTTAATAGAAGAGCTGGGGGATGGCCTTTAACAATTATTTTAACTCCTAAACGAAAAGCTTTTTTTGCAGCTACTTATATTCCTATTGAAAAAAAATATGGACGAACAGGAATAAAAGAACTTTTACTTGATGTCAAATCTGGTTTTGAAACTGATACAAAAAGAATTTATGATATTTCTAATAATATTGAAAGAGTATTAGAAGAGAATAGAAGTTCCTCTTATGAAAAAAAAGATTTAAATATTTCTTTAATAAATCAGTTTGTAAAAGAAGTTGATGATTCTTTTGACCATGAAAATCAAGGAATAGGGGAACGACCTAAATTCCCCCATGCTTCAACTACTGAAACATTACTTGATATATATTCAGTATATAAAGATGAAAAAGCTTTAGAATTAGCAACAAAAATGTTAAAAGCAATGGCAAATGGTGGAATATATGATCAAATAGAAGGAGGATTTTATAGATATAGTGTAGATGAAAAATGGATGATCCCTCATTTTGAAAAAATGTTATATACAAATGCAGAACTTCTAAACCTGTCTCTTATACACATCTTGACGCTGCCGACGAAGAGGATAGTGTAGATCTCGG
>OJIJ01000133.1_pt1 | contig 11839 bp, 10 predicted proteins | sample 1595891 | NCBI WGS metagenome assembly OJIJ01 (sample SAMN05416853, study PRJEB24817) | seawater metagenome | isolation source: Sea water | place: Canada:Atlantic | collected 2013-11 | reverse complement strand
AGATCCTCTCTGGTCTCGTGGGCTCGGAGATGTGTATAAGAGACAGTAATAATTCCGTTTTTAAAGATGATAAGTTTTGTTTTATATCTTGCGTGATTTGCAGTTTTTCACTTCGAACATTTTGATTTGAAAGTACTTTGTTTTCTAATGTTGAAATATTTTCACTTAAGCCTTTTAGATTTGAAATAATTGTTGAAATCTTGCTATTTTGTGCAGAAATATTTTTTGTTTCATTTAAATTTGTTAACATATTTAAAAGATTTTTAGGTTCAATTGTAGATGTATTTTTTGCAAATAAATTATTTGTTTGCAGTAAATTATCAACTTGTTTTAAAATTGCCTGATTATTAGGTATATTTTTACTTAATGTTAATTCACTTTTTAATTGGATTAACGCTTCCTGTGTTTTTGATGATATAACTTCTTTTGTTTGTGTTGGACTTGTTTGCGTATTATTGCTTGCCACACTATTGTTTATTGTATTATTTACTTTCGATTCTAAAAGCTGTGCTTTTGAGGATAAGTCTTTTAATGAATTCGTAAGAGTAGATAAACTTGATAATTGCTTATCTCCAACATTTTTTGATAAATTTTGTAATAAACTAACTAAAGATTTGAGTTCTGTACTATTTTGAGTAGAAGATGCTGGTGATTTTAAATTATTTGTTAATAGTTTATCTATTAAACTTTCAATTTTTTTTGCATCTAACCCAGGAATATTTTTAATTATTTCTTTTATTTGATTTAATATATTTTCTAAGTTTTTTGGAAGAGTAGTACTCCCTTTAGCTTGTTCTAATACTTTTGATTCTAAAAAAATACCTGATTTGGAAATCAAATCTTTTAAAGACTTTTCATCCATAGTTGATATATCTTTTAAAAAACTTTGTAACAAAGGTTTATATTTAGATAGGTTTGACTCACTATCAATCTGATTTAATAATGTAGTAATTGACTTTGAGAAAGTCCCTAATTCTTTAAATAAAGTTGAATTTTTTAGTATATTTTCTATTGTAGCTTTATTCTTATTCCCTGTTTTTAAATCAGAAAATAAATTTTTAAGAATATCCCCGACTGTTGTATTACCATTTTTGACGTTATTTAGAGTTTTTGCATCTGCCTCTTTTAATACGTTTTTTAAAACTTTATTTTCATTTGGCAATAAAATATTTAATAAGCTATTGTTTGAAACTAACATAATTAAAGTATAACATAAATATTAAATAGTGGCTATTAAATAATATTTTGAAATATTAGTGAAAATTCTAATTGACATAATAAGTAATTTTGTGTAGAATTTCGTGATTAACATAAGGTTGGAAATGAAGTTTGAAGTAGTAATCCCAATTGATGGGTGCGAAAATGAAAAAGAATTTGAATTATCAAAACTAGATGACTTTTTTTCGGTAATTAAAGGTATTGAAACTGGTGTTGCATTACGACTTATGAGTTTTGGTGCTTTAAAATCACTAGCATTTGAGCTACCTGAAGATTTTAAATCAAAATTAGAAATAGAAAGTATTGAAGATATTTCAATTTTCTATATATTTGTACTTCAATCACATGTATCTGATTCTTCAATGGATATTTTCTCTCCAGTAATAATGAATAATAAATCCCTAAAAATGGGTCAAATTCATCTAAATCTTTCAGAATTAGGACTTGAAAGTCTTAATGCAATACTACCAAATCTAAAATAGCTAACTAAATTTTATAAGTTTTTTTAGATATAATCTTTTAAATTTTAATGAAGGATTTATATGCAAGATATAATCGTTTGGCATAACCCACGATGTTCTAAATCAAGAGATGCATTAACTTATTTGGATAAAAAAGGATTAATCCCTACAATCTATAAATATATGGATGAAAATCCTAGTGTTGATGAATTAAAAGAAATGTTAAAACTTTTAAATATTGATGTTAGAAAATGGATGAGAACAAAAGAAGATATATATAAAGAATTAAATTTAAAAGATATTCAAGATGAAGATAAATTATTGGAAGCGATGGCAAATAATCCAAAACTTATTGAAAGACCAGTAGTGATTAATGAAAAAAAAGCAGTAATCGCAAGACCTTTAGAAAATATTGATACAATCTTATAATGACGCCTGAAGTACATATAAAACAATTAAGAATAAGATATATTCGGGTTTTAGAGAAATTTTTTACAAGAACTATTTCTTTACTTAAACTTGAAAATTTTGATATAGAACTTTTTAGAGTAAGAACTCTTAAAAACTATGAAGACATAAAAAGAGTAAAAGCTGTTGATTTAAATTCTAAGTATTTAGTTGATTTAATATCATTTATAAATAAAACATTGACTTATTTAGAAAATCATACTGATAGTTTTGAAGATGAAAGGAGTACTCTTTTAAAAGATGGTAACTTACTTCAAAAAGAGAAAAATCTAAATTCATATAGAAAAGATAAACATAAAAAGTCAAAATTTAATGATGGGTATTAATGGCTAAAGCTGAAGAACCAATTGATGAGCATAAGACCTTTAATCTTAGTGGTGTTTTAAAAAAAGTACTTTATAAAAATGATGAAACAAAATACACTATCGCTGTACTTGAAAATAATCAAAAAGTTTGTGGTACATACTTTGATACTGATATTGAAAAAATAGTTGGTGAAGAAGTTGTTTTAAAAGGAAATTGGACTACACATAAAAAGTATGGTGTTCAATTTGAATTTGAAACATTAGAGTTAAAAGAAGCAGAAATGTTTTTCTTTTTAACTAAAATTGTTAAAGGCATTGGCAAAAAGTTCGCTCATGAATTACTTGAAAAATATGATGAAGCCGAATTAGTAGAAATATTAAATGAACGACCAGGAGAACTTTTACAGTTTAAAGGTATAAAAGAAAAAAAACTTGAAAAAATAGTAAGTTCTTGGCAAAAATTTAAACACCTAAGGGAACTTGGGGCCTTTTTAGCACAGTTTGGAGTAACTTCAAATCTTATTACTAAAATATATTCGCACTTTAGTGAAGTTAGTGATTTAATTGATAAAATCAAAAAAAATCCGTATATTCTTATAAACATAAAAGGCATTGGTTTTAAACGAGCCGATGAAATAGCTAAATCTTTGGGGATGGACCCTAGATCTGAGTTTAGAGTAAACGCATGTGTAAATTATACTTTAAGAGAGTTTTGTGATAACAATGGAAATTCTTCTATAGATAAGTCCCATCTTTACAAACTTCTTGATGAGTCATTACATTTTAGGGATGAAGAAGATTTATATGAACAAGTAGTTACAAAAATGCTTGTTGAAGAAGATATTTTTCAAACAAATGAATTTAGACTTTCTCCTGCTATGCTTTATTTTGCAGAACGTCGTATTTTGGAATTTTTTCAAAGACGAGAAGGTGAACAAAATAAAAGAATTATAAAGAAATTTGATGAATACTTAGAAAAGAAACAAAAAACTTTAGGTTTTGAACTAAGTCCTGAACAAAAAAAAGCAGTTGAAATTATAAATGAAGGTGATAAAACTCTATTTTTAATTGGTTATGCTGGAACGGGTAAATCTACATCAAGTAGGGCAGTCTTAGAGCTTCTAGAAGAGATAGTTCCTTATGATGATATAATTACTATTGCGTTAAGTGGTATTGCCTCACAGCGTATTTCTGATACAACTGGATATAACAGTGCAACAATACAATCACTTTTTGTAAAAAATGAAGATAAGGATTTTTTCCCTCATAAAGTAATACTACTTGATGAAGCCTCAATGGTAAATTCTGTCATGTTTTATAATCTGATTAAAAAAATTGATGATGATACGATTTTTATAATCGTTGGTGATGATGGTCAGTTGCCTGCTATTGGTGCTGGTAATATACTTGCCGATGCAATCAAGTTTGAACTTGCACCTATTTGTAAACTAACAAAAATCTATAGACAAAGTGAAGATCAGGCAATAGCCGTTATTGCAAATGATATTAGACAAGGAAATATTCCTGAGTATAATGAAGAGTATCAAGATTTTAAATTTGTTGATGTTTCAATTGATAATTATTATGCAGTAAAAAATACGATGAAACAAAATGAGTTCTCTAATGTAAGGGCTCAAATAAGTGAAAATATTTTAAATACTATTTTAAATATTTCTTCACATTATATTCAACCTTATTATGATTTTATTAAAGAAAAAGATATATCAAAAGCCTTAACTCTTTTTCAAGTTATTACACCAATGAAAGCTGGTCCATTGGGGGTTGAGAATATAAATATGCAACTTCAAACTTTATTTAATCATACAAAAGGAAAAGCTTATAAAGCAAAACTTTATGAGTATAAAATGAGTGATAAAGTAATTCATATTAAAAATGAAAATATGAAAGCTCAGACTATGCAAATGTATAAAACAGGTTCTACTGAATTTTTAGAGAAGAGGGTTTTTAACGGTCAACTAGGGCTTATTATTAAGCTTGATTTTGAAGAAAATAGATGCATTGTTTTATATCCAAATGATGATATGGTAGTTTTCTATGACTTTGATGAACTGTCTTTTCTTCTTTCTCTTGCATATTGTCTAACTATTCATAAAACTCAAGGAATGGAGTATGAAAATGCGCTTATTCCTATGACTTTTTCACATTATATTATGCATAATACAAAACTTTTATATACTGCAATTACTCGAGCAAAAAAAATGTGTTTTATTGTCGGAGAAGAAGATGCATTCAGAAGTGCTTGTAAAAGAATAGAAACAACAAAAAGAGAATCTGTAATAAACGATTTATTATCAAAAAATATTTAGAAATAATATTTAATCTGCCTTTACCTACTTAAAAGCAATTTTTCTGTAACATAACTAAAATTTTTCAGAGGATAATATTTTATGATTACATGGATGCAGAAACACAAGAAATGGCTTGTTATAACAATTTGGATAAGTACAATAGCATTTGTTGGAGCTGGATTCGTCGGCTGGGGTTCTTATGATTATGGTTCAAAAGGTGGAGCTGTAGCAGTTGTTGGTGATAGAGAAGTTAGCGCGAATGAATACCAAAGAGAATATTCAGCTTTATATGAGCAATATTCAAGAATTTTTGGAGATCAGTTTAATCAAGAAATGGCTGATAAAATGAATTTAAAAGATGCCGCATATAAATTATTAATTCAAAAGAATCTTATACTTTCTTATGCAGATGAGTTAGGTTTTGATATTACGAACGAAGAAATTGCAAAACAATTAGTTCAAATTCCAGGATTTATAAAAGATGGAAAATTTGATAAAGAAACGTATATAAGAGTTTTAAATCAAAATAGAACAAATCCTACAGAATTTGAAGCATCAGTAACTAGAGACCTTCTATTAGAAAAAGTAGAATCATTATTTAGAATTAGTGCTAATCAAAATGAAATAGAAAATTTAAATAAATTACTTTTCTCAGAAGATGATATTTCAATTAAAATATTAAACCAAGATGAAATAGTTCTTAATATAAAAGATGAAGATATCAAAAAGTATTGGGAAGTAAATAAAGACAATTACAAATCTAAACCAGCATATGATTTAGAATTAAATGAAGTTGATTTAGTATCTGAAACTTTCTCTGATGAAGATATCGCAAATAATTATAGTAAGTTTAAAATTGACTATAAAAAAGAAGATGGGAAAATTAAGTCTTTAGAAGAAGCTAAAGAAGATATTGTTAAAGCTTTAAATTTAAAGGCAACAAGAACTGTAGCACTTAAGAAACACCTTAAAATTAAAAAAGGTAAAGAGCAGTTAGATAAAAAAGCTACTATTTTTGAAGATAAATTATCTTATTCTTTAGAAAACAATGAAAAAATTAAAAAATCTATTCCTGGTGATTTATTAAAACCTTTCTTAGAAGGGGATAAGTATATTATTGTAAAAGTAGTAAATAAAATCATGCCTAAGACATTACCTTATGAAAAAGCAAAAGCATTAGCTTTACTAGATTATGAAAAAGTTGCTAAATCAGAAAAATTAGAACTTGAAGCAACTAATGCATTAAAAAACTTCTCTGGAACAAATATTGGTTATGTAGCAAGAGACTCTTTTTCTAAATTAAAAGGTTTAAATCAAGAAGAAGCATTAGGTTTTTTAAATCAACTTTTCTCTTCTAGTGAAAAAACGGGTAAAATTAATGTTGGAAATAAAATTGTTCTTTACACAATCAATGATACAAGATTAGCTTCATATGATAAATCAAAAGATGAAGCAGTATCAACTACTATTAACAATTTATATAGCCAAGAAATGATGACTAATTTAGTAAAAAGTTTAGAAAATAGATATGAAGTGCAATCTTCAAATAACGTAAAGGAGTAGTAGTTGAATAAAACTCTTTTAGCAATTGATATTGGGTCAGCAAATATAACTGCAGTTATTGCACGAAATAATTTAGACTATAAAATCAATATCCTAGGAACAGGTTCATATAAAAGTGATGGTATTAATAAAGGAGTAATTTCTAATATAGAAGTTGCTTCAAAATCCATAAAAGAAGCTGTTTTACTTGCAAAGAGAAATACAACTGAACAGATTGATTCTACTGTTGTATCTATTTCTGGGGCTTATACCAAAGGAATTAGAAGTTCTGGTAGTGTAAATATTCCAAATGGATTAATAACAGAAAATGAAATCAATCAAGTACTTCAAATGGCTTTATATAATGCAACAATTATTCCTGAATATGAAGTTGTTCATGTAATTCCAATTTTCTTTAAAATTGATGATGCTGCTGATGTTGAAAATCCATTAAATATGAATGGCTCAAGATTAGAAGTATCAGTTTTTGTTGTAACTGCCAAAAGAACTGCACTGACAAATGTACAGTCTGCTCTTAAAATAGCAGGAATTACAGTTAACAATTTTGTTTTAGATTCATATGCAACTGCAATATCTGTTTTAGATGAGCAACAAAAGAAGTTTGGAGCTACAGTAATAAATATTGGAGCTACAACTACTGAGTTTATTTGTTATAAAGGTACATCTGTTATTTATAATGGTTTTATTCCTGTTGGTTCTAATCATATAACAAATGATTTATCTGTAATGTTACATACTCCTCCAATTGCTGCAGAAAAAATTAAAACTGAATATGGAAGCTTATTAAAAAGTAGTGAAGAACTAGCAAATAAAAAAGTTAGAACTCCAAGAATTGGTGATGAAAAAAACTCTTCTGAAGTATCTTTAGAACATGTTCAAACTATTATTCATGCAAGAGTTGAGGAAGTTATAACTTTAGTTAGAAATAATCTAAAAAAGAGTGGTATTCATGAAAGCATGGGCACAGGAATAGTTATAACTGGTGGAATGAGTAAGCTTGAAGGAATGAAAGAACTTGCGACATTAGTATTTGATAATTTACCAGTAAAAATTTCTAATCCTATAAATATTAAAAATGGATATATGAGTTTTGAAGATCCTACAATGGCAAGTATAGTAGGGCTTTTACTTTTTTCTTTAGAACCAAATAGAAATTTTGAACTAGATTCAAATAAAAATTTAATTAAAAAAGTAAAAATAGAAGAGGCTCCAAGAAGAATTGAAGAGCCTGTTTCTACTCCTACTGCAAAATCAGAAGCAATAAAAGAAGAAAAAGTAAAAACTGAAGAATATACAATTAAGGGTGACCATAATACAACAATTTTACCAACTATCTCAAAAGATAAAAAAGGTAAAGGAATGTCAAAATTCTGGAATGTTATTACGGAGTGGTTTTAATGAATGAGAATCTATTTAAGGTGGACGATATAAAAGTGGAAATGCCAAATCAAACTCTATCAGACAATGTAGCTAAAATAGCAGTAATAGGTGTTGGTGGTGGTGGCTGTAATATGGTTAACCATATGATTAATGAAGGTTCTCATAAAATCGATTTAATTGCCGCAAATACTGATTTACAAGTATTACATATTTCAAAAGCTCCTAAAAAGATTCAATTAGGACTTAAACTTACTAAAGGTTTAGGTGCAGGAATGAAACCAGAGGTTGGTCGAGATTCTGCAGTTGAAAGTTACGAAGATATTAAAAATTCACTAAAAGGCGCAGATATTGTATTTATCGCTGCTGGTCTTGGTGGTGGAACTGGAACTGGAGCTGCTGCTATTATTGCAAAAGCTGCAAAAGAGATAGGTGCTCTTACTGTTTCAGTTGTGACTAAACCATTTACTTGGGAAGGTAAAAAAAGAGCAGGTTTAGCAAATCTTGGTCTTGAAGAAATTAAAAAAGTATCTGATTCAATTATTGTTGTACCAAATGATAGATTATTAGAAATAATTGACAAAAATGTTGGTATGAAAGATGCTTTTAGAATTATTGATAATATCTTATACCAAGCTGTAAATGGAATGACAGAGGTTATTTTAACTCCTGGAAATTCTGACATTAATACTGACTTTGCTGATGTTAAAACAATTATGCAGCATAAAGGTATGGCTTTAATGGGTATTGGAAAAGCTAAAGGTGAAAATGCATCACAAAGAGCTTTAGAAGATGCTATTGATTCTCCTTTATTAGATAAAGTATCTCTTGGCGGTGCAAAAGGGATTTTAATCCACTTTAATATACATCCTCAAGTATCTTTATTTGCAATTAATGATGTTATGTCAAGTATTCATGACACGATTGATTCAAATGCTGAAATTATTTTTGGTACAACTTCTGATAGTACACTTGAAAAAGATGAAGTTAAGATTACTATTGTAGCAACTGGATTTGAGTCTAAAAATGATTTTACTCAAGTTGAAACAAAAGAGAATGAAGATGATGGAAGTCAGAAACTATCTTCTGATGATGAGAACTATTTAGATATTCCACCTTTAATGCGAGATTATAAAGTTCAATATCAATTATAAAAAAGAGTAGTACTTTACTACTCTTATCTACTCTTCAAATATCACTATATCATAAGAACTTTTTTTAATTACTAAGGCTTTAGAATTTGGCACCATGCCAAATTTATTTACATCCTTAAGTTTCACCTTATAAGTTTCTACTTCTTTCTCTAGGGAGCTTATTTTGTCATTTAACTGTAATATCAAGTCAACCCCAGCTAAATTTATACCAAGTTCTCTAGTTAAGGTAAGAACATATTTAATATGGTCAATGTCTTTTTGTGAATATAGTCTTATTTTCCCATTTGTTCTAGAGGGTTTTATTAAGCCTTCACGTTCATATTGTCTTAAAGTTTGTGGATGTATACTCAATATGTCTGCAACAGCAGAGATTAGATATACAGGTTCATTATAGGCATTAGTATCCATGTATTAACCTTTAGATTGTTTCTGGTAACTTTTCTTGAAGAATAGCTATTAATTCTTCATCAAGCTCATCTACCTTTGGTAAGACAATATTTGCTTTTAAGTATAAATCACCTTTTGCCCCAGCTTTTCTATTTAGAACACCTAGTTCTTTTACTCTAAATTTTTGACTTTGTTTAGTATTTTGTGGTACTTTTAGTGTAATATCTTTATGAACTGTTTTAATTTCTATTTTTCCACCAAATAATGCAGTTTTTAATGGAATGTCAAAAGATTTTGTTAATGTAAATTCGTCTCTTTGATATTCTGGACTAGCAGATACATTAACTTTGATAATCAAATCACCTCTTTGGCCTTGATAAGATTTTCCTTTACCTTTTGCTCTGATCTTTTGACCATCTTTTATACCTTCTGGGATTTTGATATCAAAAGAGTCATCATTTAAAGAGATATGTTGCTTCCCTCCAAGAACTGATACATCAAATGCAATTGTAATTTGTGCTTGTGTATCTAAATCTGGTTCATTAAATCCACCAAATCCGCCTTGTGAGAATCCTGAACCACCAAATCCAGCTCCTCCACCACCACCAAACATTTGTCTTAAAATATCATCTAAGTCAACACCTTGTCCTTGACCTTGAGCAAAATCATGGAAGTTTTGACCTCCAAACATAGAATCACCATATTGGTCGTATTGCTGCTTCTTCTCTGTATCACTTAAAACTTCATATGCCGCATTGATTTCTTTAAATTTATCTTCAGCATCTTTATCTTTGTTAACATCAGGGTGATATTTTCTTGCTAACTTTCTATATGCTTTCTTAATCTCATCTGCTGATGAGTTTTCATTTACTTCTAATGTTTCATATAAACTTTTTGCCATTTATTATCCTAATAATTTATTATATTTATATATATATTAACATAAACTTGAGTCGATGTCAATCAAGTTCTAAAGACTTTATTAGCAATATATAAAGAGATATGAGAAAAGAAACTTTATAGTTGAGTCTTTATAACTAAATAAATAGAGCTCATTTTAACTATATTTAATCATTATTTTGCTACTTTTAAGCTATGTTTGAAAAAAATGAATGGACACAAATAGAACTTTATAAATACACTAAAATATTAGAAAAAGAGGGAACAAAAGTTGTATTAATTGATACGATTTTAAAACCTATAGATAATATAGAAACAATTACATATAATCCTTATGAAATGTTAGAACTGCCAGAAAATACGGTATTTGTTTTTTATTGTGATACTGGAAAAGTTACTAAAGAAAGATTAAATTATTATAAGAAAAAATTTCCAAAGCATAAATGCATTAGTTTAAGAGGTGGAAGAGGTTATTGGAGACCGAATTATCAGCTTTTAGATGAGATTGGCAAAAATGCTTAAAGAATATGACTATGTAATAGTTGGAGCTGGAATTACTGGATGTAGTATTTCTTATTTTTTATCTAAAAAATCTAAATCAATTTTACTTCTTGACAGAAATTGCGATGTTGCACAAGGAGCAAGTGGAGCAGCAGGTGCATTTTTATCTCCACTTTTAGGAAAGCCTAATAAGTTTAAAAACTTAGTAACCGAAGCATTAAAGTTTTCTACAGACTTTTATTTAAAAAATATTTCTGATGATATTATAAACTGTGGAGTTGTTCGAATTCCAAAAAATAATAAAGATAGAGAGAAGTTTAACTCATATAAACCTTATATGGATTTTCCTTATAAAGAAGAAGGTGAAGGTTATCTTTTTGAAATAGGCTCTCAAGTAAATCCATATAATATTTGTAAATCATTATCAAAAAATATAGAAAAGAAGTTTAATTACGAAGTAGGGGATATAAAAAAAGTAGGTAACTATTGGGTTGTTAATGATGAAATAAAAGCCAAAAATCTCATACTAACAACTGGTGCAGATATCTCTTTAGTAAAAGAAAAGTATTTTAATATTAGAGCAGTATGGGGACAAAAAATAGATATCTATACTACAACTTGTATAAGTGTTAACTATCATAAGGAGTGCTCATTATCAGTTTCAAAGCTCGATAAGGAAAAAAATAAAAATCTAGTTTCAATTGGAGCCACTCACCATCGATTTGACTGTGATCTTGATATCTGTAATCACTGTATTAAAACTGCCAATATAAATAGAATGTTTACAAATAGTTATAGTGAAAGTACTGTTAATAGCGATACAGAAAAACTTTTAAAACTTGCAAATGATATTAAACTTCTTGAAGAAGTAGAAGTTTGCGATATAAAAATTGGTGCCCGTGCTTCAAGTGTAGACTATTTCCCTATGGTTGGTAAGTTGATTGATTCAAAAAAAACTTTAGAAAAATTTCCACATTTAGAAAATGGCTCTCATGTAAAAGATGAGATGCTAGAAACTATTGACAACTTATATGTTATCAATGGTGTTGGTGGTAGAGGCTTTGTTTTATCCCCTTACTTAGCAAAAAAATTAACTGATATGATTCTGGAAAATAATTTTTTAAATCCAGATATTAAAACACATAGATCTGTCTCTTATACACATCTCCGAGCCCACGAGACCAGAGAGGATCTCG
>OJIJ01000132.1_pt1 | contig 11864 bp, 10 predicted proteins | sample 1595891 | NCBI WGS metagenome assembly OJIJ01 (sample SAMN05416853, study PRJEB24817) | seawater metagenome | isolation source: Sea water | place: Canada:Atlantic | collected 2013-11 | reverse complement strand
ATCTACACTATCCTCTTCGTCGGCAGCGTCAGATGTGTATAAGAGACAGATAACAAAATTTGTATATTTACTTACATTTTTAAAAACTAAAGTTGATGTTTTAAAAGCTTCTAATGAAAAGCTAGGATTATAAAAAATAAAACCATTTTTAATTAGTCTATTTTTAGCAATTTTAAAAAAATCTTTTGAAAGTAGATTTGATACATTACTTCTAAAATGCCAAGTTGTATTCATAATAATTGCATCAAATTTTTTATTTGGATTTCTTTTTAACCATCTTCGACCATCATCATAGACAAAATCTATTTTTTTATTACTAAGTAGATGGTTTAATTGATATTTCTCTAGTAGTTTTATATATCCAGGGTTTATTTCAACAACAGTTATTTTCTTCACTGTAGGAATTTGACTTATAATTTTTATCCATGAACCAGTACTAAGTCCAATAACAAGTATATGCTCAAGAGGGTTTTTAAAAGCAGCAATTCTGTAGGCTCTCCTTATACCATTAATATCATTGTCTAAGTCAGTATTAATTGCTCCATCGTACATTCCTGAACCATAAACAACTTTACCTTTTTTTGCAATTTCAAAAACATCAATAATACCATGTCTATTTTCAATGGTAAATATTGATTTTTTCCCTAAAATTAGTGTTGAAAGATTTTTATCTTCTAAAAGAGTATTGAAAAGTAGTATTAGTGCAGTTATTATCAAGAATGTGATAAGTTCTTTAATATTTTTTCTAGATATATAAATATATACGAATGCTGCAATAAAAGCTGTTGCGACTGATAATATAATGAATGTATTAATAGTAGTGAAATATTCAAGTAAAATAAAACCTGTAAAAATAGGTCCTAATGTTGAACCTATAATATTTCCAAAATATATAAATGATACAGATGAACCAACTTTTTTTGAAGTAGTACCGAGATGGTGGGCTATAGGAAAGATTATACTTTTAAAGAAAGCACTAAAAAATATCCCTAAAGCAAATATTGGTAAAAGGTATGTTTTCATTATAGTTAGAGCAAGATATAAAAATAAAATATCGGAAATAGAAGATATCATTAGTATATAAAAACTTACTTTGTATAAATCATATTTTTTGTTAGTACAATAATCTCTCCCATATAAAGAACCAAGTGCAATACCCGTTAGAAATATAATTAAGACGATTGAGAATACTTGTGGTAAAGTTTTAAATGTATATGAGGCAACTCTTACCCAAAGTATTTCTGAACTTAAACTAATAAAACCTACGAAAAGTGATAAATAAAAAGCGAATAATCTAGCTTGCTTCATTTTGGGCTTTCGTTGATATTAAAAATGCAAAAAATGCAATAATAAAATTATTTGCAGATATAAGTTTTATAGTTGTAGGAATATCATAATACATTAATGCTACAAATCCAACAATTAAAGCGCCTATTGCTGCACCAAAAGTGTTATAAGAGTATAAAATACCAGTAGCGTATCCTATATTTTTAGAGCTTCTATATATATAAGTAATTAAAATAGGCAATGTTGCACCCATTAGAATTGTTGGGATTAAAAGAGTTGAAAAATTAACAATAAATATAACAAAAGATGTTGAGAGTACAAATAGATTTCCTACATATGCAATGATCTCATAGCTAAAGAACCCAAATGTACCAATTAATATTTCAATCAAAATAAATAATATAATTTGTTTATTTTTATAAAAATCAGCAAGTTTCCCTCCTATAAGTGCCCCTAACCCTAAGCCAAGCATAAAAGTAGATACTATAATCGTAATTGAGTCAATATTAACTCCAAAAGTTGAAAAGAGGACTCTTTGCCAAATCACTTGATATGCAAGTGCCGAAACACCTGATAATAAAAAGAGTATATATATAAGTAAGTTTTCTTTGAACATAGACTATTGATTTTTCCTCTATAAAGTTAACGAATGATAATAATATCATAAAAATTATGTATAATTACAAAATGAAAATCGAAAAATTATCTGGTATATTAATATTCATTTCCTTTTTAATCACAATTTATAGCTATTTTTATTCGAATGATATTTTTATATTCTCAGGTATATTTGCTTGGTTGGCATTTATTTTACTTTTTAAATTTACTTCAAATACAAAATTACTTATTACACTTTTAGTATTTTCTTTTTTAGCTTTTCTATATAGTTTTATAAATAGTTTTCAAATAGACTATTCGAGGTCGATTTTAGTCAATCAATACCTTTTAACTCTTTTAATTGGAGTAGGGTTTTTAAGACTAATTGCAACTCCTAAAAAAGAAAAAATAAAAGAACTTCCAAAAGGGAAAGAGTCATTTTTAAAAACATATTTAGGGATACATCTTTTCGGTTCAGTAATTAATCTTTCATCCTTAATTCTTGTAGCTGATAAATTATATAAAAAAGGACCTATCTCAAAATTACAAATTGTGTTACTTACAAGAGCATTTTCTTCTGATGCATATTGGTCGCCTTTTTTTGTTGCTTTTGCTGCAGCTTTAACTTATGCTCCCGATTTATCCACATCAACAATATTATTAACAGGGCTTGTTTTAGCTTTTATAGCTTTTTTGGTTACTTATTTAGAAGTTATGGATATAAAAAAATATAATATTAATGAGTTTAGAGGATATCCCATTCATTTTGAGACTTTGTATTTACCATTTATTTTGGCCCTAATGGTTTTATTTACAAATTATCATTACCCTGATTTAAAAGTTATACTATTAATTTCATTTTTTTCTATTGTATTAACCTCATTTATTCTTCCTTTAAAAATTGGTTTAAAAAAAGCAATTTCAAAATTGAACCACCATGTTACGGATGAACTGCCTAAAATGAAAAATGAAATAGCACTTTTTTTAGTTGCAGGTATGTTTGGAGTGAGTATTAGTTCTATATTAGTTGGCTTAAATATAAGTTTACCTTTTGAAACTTTTAATGGTTTAACAGCATCTATATTACTTCTCGTTTTGATTATGTTGTCGTTTGTTGGAATACATCCAATTATATCGATTGCCATTATCGGAAATTGGATGAATGAGTTAAATCATACTTTGTTAGCTATGACATTTTTAATGTCTTGGTCAACTGCTGTTTCAACTTCACCCTTTAGTGGTTTAAACCTTACTATGCAAGCAAGATATAAATTAAATGCAATTGATATCTTTAAAACAAATTTACCCTATGTTATACGTATGTATATTATATGCGTGATAGCTCTTTTTTTCACAGCTAATTATTTAGGACTTTAATAAATAATTCTTCTTGAAGTCCAGTATTTTTTCTTGTAATAAGGTTTATCTAATTTTGTAAACTTTACACCTTTAATAGATGCATGCATAAAATCACCATTTCCCATATATATTCCCACATGTTTATCAAATTTACCTGTTCGAAAAAATACTAAATCACCCATTTCTAAGTCAGATTTTTTTATATGTTTTCCTAGTTTTACCTGAGTGGTTGTTGTTCTTGGAATATTTACATCAAATTTTTCTTTATAAATTCTTTGAGTGAAAGCCGAACAGTCAATTCCTTTTTTAGAATTACCGCCATAAGTGTATTTTACATCTTTCCACTCATTATAGAAATCCATAAGTGAACGATTCATAAGAATAGTACTACTTGGACTTACAAGTATTCGTCTTTGTTCTCCGAGCATTTTTTTATATTCTTCTGGAGTTATTATTGGCTCGTAAGTTGTATTATTTTTAAGTGAATGTTTTATTGCATTACTTTTTATAATACTATCACTACTAACTTGTTTTGTAGTAGTTCCACAGCCATTAAGTATTAAACCTAAACTCAGTATAAAAATCGAACTTTTAATCATAAAAATAATACTCCTAATAAATAATTCTTTTTACTTTCCAAAAATGCTTTGAATAGTAGTTATTATCAAGTCTTGATATTGTCACACCTCTTTTTGTTGAAGCATGTAAAAACTTTCCACCTTCTAGATATATTCCAACATGTCTAGAGTTCCATCCTGTTTTAAAAAATATTAAATCTCCCATTTCAAGTTCATCTAATGAGATTTCTTTACCAACCTTTGATTGAAGGGCAGTAGTTCTTGGGATATTTATATTTAGTCTATCTTTAAAGGTTCTTTGAACAAAGGCTGAACAATCTATTCCTTTCTTTGTATTTCCCCCATATTTATATCGAACTCCCTTCCAAGAGTTGTATTGTTTGTTTAGAGATAAGTAAAGCTTTTGATAGTTAATACTCTTTGATAATTGATAATCATATTCCGATTTATTTGGAAATGTTTTATCTGTATTTGTAGAGTAATTTGAAGAATTACTTTTAAAACTACAAGCTTGAAAACTAAAAATAAGAAATAAAAATAAGAAAATATTCTTTATAATCTTCACAAATTTTACCTATCAAATCTTTTTTTTAACATATATTTTAGCCTAAATCCTCCTATAAATCAAATTCTCCACAATCATTACATGATTTTTGTTATACTTTTAGAAATTACAAAAAAGGATTATAATGTCAAACTTAACTAGCAAATCGATGTTCACATTAGGAGTTTTTATATTATTTGGTCTAGTAAGTCTAGGCTACTTTTTAGTTGAATCTGTAAATGTTTATAAACAGTATGATAGAACAGTAACAGTAAAAGGTCTTTCTCAAAAAGATTTCAAAGCTGATGTTATTCTCTGGCCTATTAAATTTACAACACCAGATAAAGATTTATTTAATTTAAATAAAAAGATTGAAGGATATACAAATGTAATAGTTGATTTTCTAGAAAAGAATGGAATTAAAAATGATGAAATAAGTATTCATGCTCCTTCAATAACTGATAAATTAGCAAATGATTATTCTAATAGAAATTTCCAATATAGATATTTAGGAAATAGAACTATAAATGTTTATTCTAAAAATGTAGAGATAGTTAGAGATGTAATTTCGAAGTTATCACAACTTAATAAAAAGGGAATTATCTTTAATGTCAATGGGTATGATACAAGAATAGAATATATATTTAAAAGATTAAATGAAGTAAAACCTTCTATGATAGAAGAATCAACAAAAAAGGCAAGAGAAGTTGCTTTGAAGTTTGCAAAAGATTCAAATAGTAAATTAGGTAAAATTAAAAAAGCAAGACAAGGACAATTTTCTATTTTTGATAGGGATAAAAATACTCCCCATATAAAAACAGTTAGAGTTGTATCTTCTGTTGAGTATTATTTAAATGATTAAGAGGATTAGAATCCTCTTAATGTAACACCTAAGTAAATAGCAATAAGTCCTAATATAATATTTAATGGAATAAAATACTGAGCAATTGGAGTTAACAACTCTTTAGCAATTGGAAATTTTCCATCATTAAAAGCTTTTTGTGCTTTATTTCTTTTTATATAAATAGTTATAAAAACAATTGTCATAATTGACCAGATAACTTCTTTTGCTATTACAGTAGGGTATAAAGGTGTTCCTTTAAATCCTAATGCAATTATCATAATAATGGCAGTAACTAATAGAATAATGATTGCAGGTATTACCATATTAAAAAATCTTCGTAAATTTTCTAAGGTTCTACCTAGTTTTATTTTAGGTTCTTCAATATCTTGCATAGAGTAATGAATTGCAAATCTTATTGCAATCATTCCTCCCACCCAAATTACAGCAGATATAACGTGTAAAAATATAATTAACGATGAAAAACTATTAAAAATTGTTTCCATGTATTATAGATTAGCTTTTACAAATGCTAATGCTGCAATTTTTGCATCTTCTATTTTAGATACATCTTTACCCCCAGCTTGTGCAAAGTCTGGTCTACCACCACCTCCACCACCAACAATTGGAGCAATATTTTTAATCCAATCACCAGCTTTAACAGCTGTGTTTTTACTTCCTGCAACTAACATTACTTTTTCACCTTTTGGCTGAAGTAGTAATATTGCAAGTTTTTCATTAGAGTTTTTCATGTCATCAACAATTTTTTTGATATCACCATTTTTAACAATATCAACTACTACTTTTGTATCCCCAATCATTTCTTCACTTATTGGAGATGCTGATGAATTTTGAACCTCTTCAACTTCTTTTTTAAGTTCTTTGATTTGTTCTTTTAATTTTTTAATACCAAGAATAGGGTCATTATTTTTAACTTCTGTTTGAACTTGGTTCATTTTAGAAATAATTTCTTTTGTATATTTAATAGCTGAACCACCACAAACTGCTTCTATTCTTCTAACACCTGCGGCTACACCTGATTCTTTTGTAATATAAAAAGAACCGATATCAGCAGTATTTTTTACATGAGTTCCACCACAAAATTCAACAGATACATCAGTAAAATCAACCACTCTTACTGTATTACCATATTTTTCACCAAACATAGCAATTGCACCTTTTTTCTTAGCTTCTTCAATAGGTAGCTCTTCTACGCTTCCTTTGATTCCACGTGCAATCATAGTATTTACTAAATCTTCTACTTCTTCTACTTGATCTTCTGTCATAGCTTTTGGATATGTAAAGTCAAATCTTAATCTTGCAGAATCATTTAATGAACCTGCTTGTGAAACTGTATCACCTAAAACCATTTTTAATGCACTTTGAAGTAAGTGTGTTGCACTATGATGTTTTGCAATTTCGTATCTATTTACAACAACCGCTTCTACTTCTTCTCCTGCATTAATATTTGAATTCTCTACCTTTACTTTTGATAAGTTTAATCCGTGAAACTTTTCTGTTCCTTCAATAATAGCAATGTGCTCATTATCTTCTAATGCTCCAATATCACCATCTTGTCCACCTGAAGTTGCATAGAATGGAGTTTGCTCTAACATAACCCATCCTGTATTTCCTTTTTCAAGTGTAGATATTTCTTTAAAATTCTCATCTAGAAGTGCAGTAATTTTCGTTTTGTAAGAGTTGTTTTCATACCCGACAAATTCATTTACACCATATTTTTCAAGTAGTTGTTTGAAGTCACCTTCTGTTGAAGCATCTCCACTACCTTTCCATGCAGCTTTTGCTTTTGCTTTTTGTGCATTCATTAATGAATCAAATTTCTTTGTATCAACTTGAAGGTTCTTATCTCTTAACATATCTTCTGTTAAGTCTAATGGGAATCCAAATGTGTCATAAAGTTTAAATGCAATTTCACCTGAGAAAATAGCTTTTGTTTTTGCTAATTCATCATTAAAGATTGACATACCGGTATCAATAGTTTTTATAAATCTTTCTTCTTCAAGAGTAAGTTGTTCTTTTATATAGTCTTTTTGTTCTACTAAATCAGTATAGTGCTCACCCATAATATCACATAGAGTATCATATAATTCAGAGAGGAATGGTTTTCTAAACCCAAGTAAGTAACCATGTCTAACAGCTCTTCTCATGATTCTTCTATTTACATAAGGTCTTCCTTCGTTTCCAAATAAAATACCTTGTGAAAGCATAAATGAATTAGCTCTTAAGTGGTCAGCTATAACTCTAAATGAACCAATAGTTTCATTTGTAGCTATTTCCCCTGCTAACTCTTCAAGTTTTTGAATAATTGGTTGGAAATTAGATGAATCAAAATTGTTTAATACACCTTCTTTAATCGCGATAACTCTTTCAAGTCCCATACCTGTGTCAATTGATGGTTTAGGTAAAGAAGTTCTTGTGATTTTTCCACTAGAATCTTTAGTTTGCTCATATTGCATGAAAACAAGATTCCATATTTCTAAGAATCTATCACCGTCTCCACCTAAATAATCTTCATCCGAATTAAAGTGTTCTTCCCCTTGATCATAGAAGATTTCAGAACATGGACCACATGGACCAGTATCTCCCATTGACCAGAAGTTATCTTTATCACCAAATCTTTTGATTCTATCTTTTGATATATGTTCTTGCCATAATTCAAAAGCTTCATCATCTGTATCATGAATAGTAACCCATAGTTTATCAATAGGCATTTCAAGATTAATTGTAAGAAACTCCCATGCATATGAAATAGCATCTTTTTTGAAATAGTCTCCAAACGAGAAATTTCCTAGCATCTCAAAAAGTGTATGGTGTCGAGCAGTATAACCTACGTTTTCAAGGTCATTGTGCTTACCTCCAGCTCTAATACATAACTGACATGATGTTGCAGTAGGATTAGCAGGTTTTGGTACTGTACCTGTGAAAATATCCTTGAATTGAACCATCCCTGCGTTGACAAACATTAGTGTTGGATCATCTGGAACTAAAGGCATTGATGAAACTATATCATGCCCTTTGCTTTTAAAAAATTCTAAGTACTCTTGTCTAATATTCATAAAAATTATCCATGTTAAATTTAAGGCTATTATTTTAACGAAAAGTTTATTTAGCAAAGATTAGTAGAGCTAATTTAAGTTTAAATAAGTATAATTTTGGCATATAACATTTATTAAAAAGGAAAAAATATGGGTAAATATACAGATTTAACTCCGGAAAACTTTGAAGAAGTTACAAATAATGGAGTGTCTTTAGTTGATTTCTGGGCACCTTGGTGTGGACCTTGTAGAATGATTGCTCCTGTTATTGAAGAATTAGCAGAAGAGTTTGAAGGAAAAGCAAATATTTGTAAAGTAAATACAGATGAGCAACAAGACTTAGCTGTTAAATATGGAATTAGATCTATTCCAACAATTATCTTTATGAAAGATGGTGAAATTGTTGATCAGATGGTAGGTGCTTCATCTAAGCAAGCATTTGCTGATAAAATTAACTCATTATTATAATACTTAAGTATTATATTCTTAAAATAAATGAAGGTAAGGTTTTTTAACCTTACCTTTTTTTTTGCCTAAATTTTTATATTAATTCAAAATGACATACTAAGGTCATATTCAACTCTTATCATTTCATCATAAAAGATATAAAAAAGGAGATGTTATGTTAAGTAACAATATGAAAATGGCACTACCAATAGTAGTTGCAGTAGTTGTAGCTCTATTACCAACACCTGAAGGATTAAGTGTAAATGCACATTACTTTTTCTCAGTGTTTTTAGGAGTAATTGTAGGTTTAATTTTAGAACCAATCCCATCTGCTCTTATAGGTTTAATAGGAGTTTCGTTTTGTGCAACTTTTGGCTTAGTTGGTGAAACTGCAAAAGCCAGTCGTTCTTGGGCTTTAAGTGGCTTTTCTAATGGAGTAATTTGGTTAATCTTTGCGGCATTTATGTTTGCACTTGGTTACAAAAAATCTGGACTTGGAAAAAGAATTTCTCTTCTTCTTGTACGAATGTTAGGTAAAACTTCTCTTGGATTGGGATATGCCGTAGCATTTTCAGATGGAATACTAGCTCCCTTCATGCCTTCAAATACGGCAAGAAGTGCCGGGACTATTTTCCCAATTGCTATTAATATTCCACAAATGTTTGGATCAACTCCAGAAAATGAGCCGAGAAAATTAGGTTCATATATCTCTTGGGTAGCAATTGCAGCAACTTGTGTTACAAGTTCTATGTTCTTAACAGCACTTGCACCAAATTTACTAGCAGTATCATTAGTAGAAAAAAGTACAGGTATTGCAATTCAGTGGGGTCAATGGTTTAGTACATTAGCAATTATTATGGTTCCTCTATTTTTATTAGTACCGTTACTTGCATATATTGTATATCCACCTGAACAAAAAAAATCACCTGAAGCACCAGCATGGGCTGCAGGAGAGTTGAAAAAAATGGGATCTATTTCAAAAAATGAACTTCTAATGTTAGGTCTTGGTTTACTTGCACTTGTTATGTGGATTTTTGGTAAACAAATCGGAGTTAATGGTACAACAGCAGCGTTATCAGTACTATGTCTTTTAGTCTTAACAAAAGTTATTTCTTGGGAAGATGTAATTACAAATAAAGGTGCGATTAACGTATTTATTTGGTTCGCTACTTTAGTTGCTATGGCATCAGGGCTTAAAAAAGTTGGTTTCTTAAAATGGGCAGCAGGTTTGATTTCTGCTAATCTAGTTGGAATGGATCCTACAACAATTGCTATACTAATTCTAGTATTCTTCTTTGTTTTCCATTACTTCTTTGCTAGTGTTACAGCTCATACAGTTGCACTTTTACCACTGTTCTTAGGGGTTGCAATGAACTTATTACCTCAAGAAATGATTCAACCATTGGCATTATTAATGGTAGGTTCATTAGGATTAATGGGAATTTTAACTCCATATGCTACAGGACCATCACCAATTTGGTACGGAGCAGGATATATCCCTCAAGCAAAATGGTGGCAATTAGGTTTTATTTTTGGAGCAATATACTTAGGCGCATTAGTTCTTCTTGGATTTGCAATCTTATAATCTTAAGTAAACTAATATTAAATGGCATTGAGTGTAGATTCAATGCCATTTTTTTTAGATAAACTAGATTATAATGTCTCTCATGAAAAAACTACTTTTATTTATCATCTTTCAAACTTTTCTTTTTGCAAATAGTTCAATCCTTATTATAAACTCATATCATAAAGGTTATGAATTTAGTGATAGCATCGTAACGGGAATAGAACGTATATTATATACTCAATCAGATATAGACATAAATATTTTGTATATGGATTCAAAAAGGGTAACTAGTAGAGAGTACTACGATAATTTAGAAAATCTTTATAGTGTACAACTTAAGAATAGAAAATATGATTTAGTTATTGCAGTTGATAGATTTGCTTATGATTTTGTTTTAGAAGTTTCTGATAGATTTTTTAAGAGTATACCTATTTTAGCCGTTGGAATAGAAAACTTTTCAAAAGAAAATGCAAAAAAATATGGAGTTGAAAATAGAGTTTCTGCCTTACTTGAAAGAAGAGATTTAAAAGGGAATGTAAAAGCAATAGAAAAACTCCTTCCTACAATAAAAAAACTTTATATTATAAATGATAAAAGTCTTAATGCACTGCATACTGAACCATTGATTAATGAACTTATAAAAGATTTCGATGATGATTATGAACTTATATATCTAAAAGAAGACAGTTTAAAAGATTTAGAAAAAAAGTTCTCTAAATATGAAGAAGATATTGGCGCTCTTTTTATTAGATTTTATAAAAATAAAAATGGTGAACTTAATAAAAATCAAGCTATTGCAAAGTTTATAAAAAATTCAAAAATTCCTATATTTATAACAGATTCAATTTTTATAGAAAAAGGTGCTACTGGAGGTAAAATTGTTGATTTAAATCGTTTTGGAGAAACTTCAGGACAAATGGCTCTTAATATTTTAGAAAAACAAAAACACGAGGTAGTTATTTCTGAGGATTTGTATTATATTTTTGATGCTAGAAAACTTAGAGAATTTGTCCTTCCTGTTGGAGTATTATCCGAAGATTATGAAATCGTAAATAAAAGACTTACTTTTTATGATAAAAATCGTGGGTTTATTGATGTTGTTTTTACTATTTCTCCTTTACTATTTTTTCTAATCTTGGGATTGATTCATAATATTTATTTGAGAAAACAAGTTGAAAAAGATTTAAGACAAAGAATTGATTTTGATGAGGTTTTATTAAATGCAATAGAAAGCCCTATCTTTTGGCAAAATGACAAAGAAATTATTGTTGATTCAAATGATACTTTTTGTAAATTAATTAAATTAGAGGGCAAAGATATTTATGGAAAAAGACTTAAAGACTTTGAAGATAATCGTAATGTTAGGAAAGTCATAAAAGTACTTGAAAGATATAAAGAAAATAAAAATGAAAATAATCAGTTTAAATATTTTGATGAGAATTTAAAGAAAAAAGTTTATTTAGTAAAACAAGAAAAATTTAGAGATGATAAATCTGAAAGTGAAGGTCTTGTTACAATTTTTACTGATATTACAACAGAACCTGTCTCTTATACACATCTGACGCTGCCGACGAAGAGGATAGTGTAG
>OJIJ01000129.1_pt1:0-7500 | contig 12071 bp, 5 predicted proteins | sample 1595891 | NCBI WGS metagenome assembly OJIJ01 (sample SAMN05416853, study PRJEB24817) | seawater metagenome | isolation source: Sea water | place: Canada:Atlantic | collected 2013-11 | reverse complement strand
AGTAATCACAATAAGTCGTTTCCTAAAAAACTTCTCGTCGTAATCCTTAGAAAGGAGGTGATCCAGCCGCAGGTTCCCCTACGGCTACCTTGTTACGACTTCACCCCAGTCGCTGACCCTACCGTGGTCGGCTGCCTCCTTGCGGTTAGCGCACCGGCTTCGGGTAGAACCAACTCCCATGGTGTGACGGGCGGTGTGTACAAGGCCCGGGAACGTATTCACCGTAGCATTCTGATCTACGATTACTAGCGATTCCGACTTCACGGAGTCGAGTTGCAGACTCCGATCCGGACTACGACAAGCTTTGTGGGATTCGCTCCACCTCGCGGTATTGCTGCCCTCTGTACTTGCCATTGTAGCACGTGTGTAGCCCATCCCGTAAGGGCCATGATGACTTGACGTCGTCCCCACCTTCCTCCGGTTTATCACCGGCAGTCTCCTTAGAGTGCCCAACTAAATGGTAGCAACTAAGGATAAGGGTTGCGCTCGTTACGGGACTTAACCCAACATCTCACGACACGAGCTGACGACAGCCATGCAGCACCTGTATCAGAGTTCCCGAAGGCACCAATCTATCTCTAGAAAGTTCTCTGTATGTCAAGGGTAGGTAAGGTTCTTCGCGTTGCATCGAATTAAACCACATGCTCCACCGCTTGTGCGGGCCCCCGTCAATTCATTTGAGTTTTAACCTTGCGGCCGTACTCCCCAGGCGGTCAACTTAGCGCGTTAGCTACGCCACCCACAGATCAAGTCTACAGACGGCTAGTTGACATCGTTTACGGCGTGGACTACCAGGGTATCTAATCCTGTTTGCTCCCCACGCTTTCGTGCCTCAGTGTCAGTATTTGTCCAGGTAGCCGCCTTCGCCACTGATGTTCCTTCCAATCTCTACGCATTTCACCGCTACACTGGAAATTCCACTACCCTCTACAATACTCTAGCTTGCCAGTTCAAAATGCAGTTCCCAGGTTGAGCCCGGGGCTTTCACATCTTGCTTAACAAACCACCTACGCACGCTTTACGCCCAGTAATTCCGATTAACGCTTGCACCCCTCGTATTACCGCGGCTGCTGGCACGAAGTTAGCCGGTGCTTCTTCTGCGAGTAACGTCACAGAATGCAGTTATTAACTACATCCCTTTCCTCCTCGCTGAAAGTGCTTTACAACCCGAAGGCCTTCTTCACACACGCGGCATGGCTGCATCAGGCTTTCGCCCATTGTGCAATATTCCCCACTGCTGCCTCCCGTAGGAGTCTGGGCCGTGTCTCAGTCCCAGTGTGGCTGATCATCCTCTCAAACCAGCTAGAGATCGTCGCCTTGGTAAGCCATTACCTTACCAACTAGCTAATCTCACTTGGGCTAATCTATGAGCGAGAGGTGCCGAAGCATCCCCCCCTTTGGTCCGTAGACGTTATGCGGTATTAGCAGTCGTTTCCAACTGTTGTCCCCCACTCAAAGGCATATTCCCAAGCATTACTCACCCGTCCGCCGCTCGTCAGCAGATAGCAAGCTATCTCTGTTACCGCTCGACTTGCATGTGTTAAGCCTGCCGCCAGCGTTCAATCTGAGCCATGATCAAACTCTTCAATTAAAAATCGTTTGTGATGTGAGCCAAGTAAACTTGTTTCAACATCTGCTCAATGAATTCTGTCGTGTTTCTATCTATCCGACTAAAGAAGATAAAAACTACATAAAACGTACTAATCAAATTAATGATTAATACTTATTTTGTGTGACATCATATTAAGCTGTTTTTTGTTATGTTCTTTCCGAAGAAAGAGATAACTATGTAAAATCAACGTTAATGTGAGTGTCCACACAAATTGCATGATAACTAATTGTTAAAGATGCCTACACGAAGTAGGTATGCCGAATCGTTCATGGATGAACGTTTTGTTCGGCGCGAGTTAACAAGCTCATTCGTTGTTAAACCGCTATTTGCTTGAAGCCGGCTAGTAGCCTTGCCTGAAGCAGGATGCGTATAATACGCGCCCGTGTTTTAAAGTCAACATCTTATTTCATTTTTTTGAACTTTCTTTGCAGAAGATTCAAAACCCTACTTTGAGACGTTAAGTCACCTGCTTTGGCCTAAACCTTGGAAGTTAACTCTTTAAAACAAGCTTCTTGGGTTGCCCCGAAGAAGTGGAGCGCATTATGGCGATTTTTAGCAGCACGTCAACACTTAAATACGCTTTTATGAAATTAGTTATTAGATACTAGTTCATTTGCATATAAAATACACAATAAGATGGTAAATTAAACTTATTTTATAAATGCATTGGCTTGAGTAAGCTCGTTAATTCGATTTACTCCAACAAGCTGTTCGGCTGGTTGTTCATTCGTATAGCGACTATCAAGTAATACCTTACATGCTACACCTGCGTTACTTGCTGCCTGCATATCTGAAACTTTATCACCAATAAAAATACTTTCCGCTAAGTTAATAGTAAATTCTTGCTGTGCCTGCATGATCATCCCTGGCGCTGGCTTTCTACATTGGCATGACGTGACAAATTCATTAATACCTTTTGATGGGTGGTGTGGACAATAATACACTTTGGCAATTGCAACGCCATGTCCAGCAAAAGCCGCTACCATCCACTGCGTTAACTTTTCAAACATCGTAATATCGTAAAAGCCTCGAGCAATACCCGCTTGGTTAGTAATAACAAAAATTTGGTAACCTTTCGCTATTGCTGACTGGCATAATTCAAAAATTCCATCGACGAACTCAAAATCTGCTATTTTGTGGACATAACCATGATCGACATTAATAATGCCATCTCTATCTAGAAAAAGTGCTTTGCTCATTTCTATTCAACTCATACTTAAAACATAGAATTAAAACGCTATATAAACAAAAGACGAGATTTCCTCGCCTTTTATTTTTGATTGGTATACTAAACTCGAAAATAACTTTCGAACTTACATACAAAGGCCACCATCAATTTCAACAACACGGCCGGTGAAAAATTCGTTTTCAAAAATATAGTTAACCGTATGAGCAATTTCATCTGCTTCACCTAAACGCCCTACAGGTTTCATTTTCTCTAAGCGTTCACGCATTTCAGGTTTCATGGCGTCGGTCATTGCCGTGCGAATAACACCAGGAGCAATTGCGCCAACACGAATGCCATGGCGACCAAGTTCTCTTGCCCATGTTACTGTCATAGCCACTACACCTGCTTTTGAAGCTGCATAGTTAGTTTGTCCCATGTTACCGCCACGAGCAATTGATGACATATTGATGATAACGCCTTTACGATTACCTTCAATCATATGAACCGCCGCTTCACGACCACATAAGAATACACCCGTTAGATTTACGTCAATTACAGATTGAAACTGATCAAGTGACATTTTTTTACTAACAACGCCATCTTTTGCTTTAACAAACATACCGTCACGTAAGATACCAGCATTATTGATTAAGCCATCGATGCCAGAGAAGTCTTCATTAATTTTTGCAAATGTTGCTTCGACTTCACTTTCGTTCGTTACATTAGCTAAATAATATTTTGCTTGTGAACCAGCTTCTTCAACCATTGCTACTGTTGCTTGTAACTGCTCTTCATTTAGATCTATTAGTGCTAATTTTGCACCTGTTTTCGCTAGGCTTAATGCCATTGCACGACCTAGGCCTTGACCGCCACCGGTGACAACAATCGTTTTACTGTTCAAATTCATTTCTAATCCTCTATATTCTATTTTATATATTTGTTGAACCCGCTCTAGCAAAACTTATATAAGAAGCTATTTAATACTAAGTTGAGTAAAGCCCATTCAAACTAATTTATTTTGTTCACTATTTATCAGTGAGCTATCGGTGTAAAAAACCAATCAATTAACTCTGTAGGAATTTCTTTAATATCGTCATATGCCCATTGTGGCATTTTATTTTTATCAACTAATAAAGCACGCACACCTTCCGAAAACTCTTGATACTGACAACAGCGAAGGCTTAAATTTAACTCTGAAGAAAAACACTCCGCTAATGTGAAGTTCTTACTGGCCATTAATTGGCGATAGATTATCATAGCTGAAAGTGGACTGCCTTTTTTTAATTTAGCTTGTGCTCGCTGCAACCAATCGTTATCAGTATCTAAGGTTAAAATGGCGCTATATATATCAAGGCCATTATCAAATTCAGTTAACTGCTCAATGATATCTCGATGTTGTTCAACATTAGGGGGGATTACTTTGAAATCTACAGAACTGTGCTCTATTAAATGCTCGAGTGCCTTATCGAGTAAAGCAAAGTTCTCTTGCTCGCCCTGCCAAGCTACTTCGCTTACGCTTTGTAATAAATGCTCTTTAGAGCGGCTGCTAATGGCAATATTCGCTAAACCAATATCAAGCGCGTCTACGGCGTTGAAAATAGCCCCCGTAAGTCCTAAAAATAGTCCTCTATTACTAGACACTTTATTTAGAAACCAACTTGCCCCAACATCAGGATATAATCCTATAGTGATCTCTGGCATCGCCAGCAAGCTTTTTTCAGTCACAATTCTGTGGCTTGCTCCTGCAAATAGGCCAATACCACCACCCATAATATAGCCATCGCCCCAAACTAAAATAGGCTTAGTAAATTCATGAATGAGTTGATCAAGTTGATATTCTTTGCTGAAAAACTCATGAGCCAAGCTTTCAGCAATGGCTAAATCACTAATCGTCGATTCATTATTGCTTTTTTCAGACTTTAGCGCGTGGTACAAACTTACGACATCGCCACCTGCGCAAAACGCTTTATCACCCGCGCCCTGTATAACCACCATTGCGATTTCATCATCGCTTTGCCAAGTCAGCAATTGCTTGAGCAATAATTCAATCATTGCCAAACTAAGCGCATTGAGTGATTGTGCTGAATTTAACTCGGCAATGGCTATTTTCGTATTATTACCAGCAGCGAGTTCACTAAAATTTACAGGTGACATAATTACTCTTTATTCAAATATTACTTATCTAGACTTGCATCAATTTCAACAACAGTTCGACCTGTGATGCTGCCATCAACATAAGCATCGAAAGCATTAGGTAAATCGGCGAAATTAATTGTTGCTGGTGAAATCAATGCCAACTTGCTAGGTTTAAGATCACTGGATAAGCGCTTCCAACCTTGCTCTCGCACTGATAATGGCATTTCAACTGAGTTAATACCCAATAAGCTAACACCGCGTAAAATAAACGGCATCACTGTAGATTCGAGTTTAAAACCACCGGCTAAGCCTATTGAAGCAATATTACCCCACACATTGGTTGTGCGAGTTAACCATGCCAGTGTATCACCACCAACATTATCAACAGCGCCGCCCCACTGAGCATTTTCTAGCGGTTTTGAGCCCATCTCAATATCATGGCGATTTATTAATTGACTAGCACCGAGTTCTTTCAAATAGGCTTCTTGTTCTGTTTTTCCAGTAAAGGCAATAACTTCGTAGCCGATATTAGATAACATATTGATGGCAAAACTACCGACACCACCTGTAGCGCCTGTAACAACAATCGGTCCACGCTCAGGAACTTGGCCATTATCTTCCATACGTTGAATGGCAATAGCAGCAGTGTAACCGGCTGTACCTAACGCCATAACGTCACGCAAACTCATACCATCAGGTAAATTCACCACAGAATCAGCTTTAACACGAGCATATTCTGTGTAACCACCGTCATATAGCTCTGATAATTGCGCACCACAAACCAGTACTTTATTACCTGATTGAAAGCGAGAATCCTCTGAACTTACCACTACGCCAGATAAATCAATACCACCAACTAATGGATAAGTTCTCAGTATTCGACCTTTACCTGTCGCAGCAAGGGCATCTTTATAGTTAATATCTGAATAAGCCACTTTAATAACGACTTCACCTGCCGTTAAATCATCTAGGCCTATTTGTTCAAAGCCACTGCTAATGGTTTTATCATTTTTATGAATTCGAAATGCGGTAAACTTTTCAGGAACTGTTGACATGTTATGACCCTATCTATTAATAAGTTATCAACTGATACATTCAGTTAATAAAGTAGCTCTAATAACTTCTTTGTTACCCTAAAATTAAAGTTGCAACAAAGACTAATGTTGCAACTAGCATTTAGGAAGTAACATGCTAGTGCAATTAGACATTAGTCCCACTGTTTTATATCACTGCAGTAAAGATACTAATGATTATAATTAAATAGACCTTCGGGCATTGCCATCAAGGTTTTGCTACCCGCTTCAATTGACTTAATATGGCTATCAATTTTAGGTAATAAGCGCTCAATGAAAAATGCACCAACGTACATTTTTGCTTGGTAGAACTCTTCACTCGGTTGCGACACTGACTTTTCAGCCATCATCGCCCACATATAGGCATAACTAACTAAGCCAAACGCGGCTAAATAATCAGTTGCTGATGCGCCCACCATATCTTTATCATTACTTTGCTCAGTAATAACTAAGTCAGTAACCGCCTTTAATTTTGCTAACGACTCACTTAACGGGTTCAAGTAAGGCAATAATGCTTGATTACTACTATTTACATTAACGAAAGCGTTTATTTCAGCAAAGTAGCTTTCAAGAAACAGCCCTTTATTAGCAACAACTTTACGACCCAATAAATCAAGTGCTTGAATACCGTTGGTACCTTCATAAATTTGCGCAATACGTACATCACGAACCAATTGCTCCTGACCCCATTCACGCACATAACCGTGGCCACCAAAAACCATCTGCCCTAAATTACAGCTTTCATATGCCATATCGGTCATAAATGCTTTTGCAACGGGTGTTAATAGTGCCACCAACTGTTCAGCTTGCTGTTTATCTTCTTGGTTCTCAGAAAACTTAACAATATCTAATTGTTTAGCAACATAAGTTGAAAAACAGCGACCACCTTCATTGTAGGCACGCATAGTTAATAGCATTTTACGAACATCAGGGTGAACGATAATTGAGTCGGCTTTTTTATCAGGTGATTTTTTACCGGTAGCGCTGCGACCTTGAATACGTTCAATAGCATATTCTGCGGCTTGTTGGTATGAGGTTTCAGCAGCGCCAACGCCTTGAATCCCCATGCCCAAACGTTCATAGTTCATCATCGTGAACATGTAGTTTAAGCCTTTGTTTTCTTCGCCAACCAAATAGCCTTTAGCGCCGTCAAAATTCATCACACAGGTTGCTGAGCCTTTAATGCCCATTTTATGTTCAATTGAACCACAACCAACAGTGTTTCTAGCGCCTAAACTCCCATCTTCGTTCAATAAAAACTTAGGTACCACAAACATTGATATACCACGTGGCCCTTCTGGTGCTCCCGGTATTTTCGCTAGCACTAAGTGAATAATGTTCTCGGTTAAGTCTTGCTCGCCACCGGTAATAAATATTTTAGTGCCGGAAACAGCAAAGCTACCATCGTCTTGCGCTTCAGCTTTCGCCGTCATGATGCCTAAATCACTACCAGCATGTGGCTCGGTTAAACACCTGTCTCTTATACACATCTGACGCTGCCGACGAAGAGG
>OJIJ01000128.1_pt1 | contig 12072 bp, 9 predicted proteins | sample 1595891 | NCBI WGS metagenome assembly OJIJ01 (sample SAMN05416853, study PRJEB24817) | seawater metagenome | isolation source: Sea water | place: Canada:Atlantic | collected 2013-11 | reverse complement strand
AGATCCTCTCTGGTCTCGTGGGCTCGGAGATGTGTATAAGAGACAGGATAAATATTTCTTCATCATTTTCATACTCAAACTCTACTTTTATATTAAAGTAAAATATTTGTTTTCCAACTATATCAAATATCTCTTTTATAGCCTTTTTTATTCCAAATTCTTTTTTTACAGTGGAAGGTTTTAAAAAGTTTCTAAAATCACTTAAAGTTTCTGACATATATTGAACTTGAACCATAGAATCATTAACGATATCGGATAATTTATCTTTATCCATCTTATCCATAGAATATAGAATTTGCATTTTCTGTATCTGTGCTGAAATTTCAACTAAAGGTTCATTCCATTGATGGGCAATTGATGCAACCATTTCTCCCATCTCTGCAAATTTACTTTGTTGAATTAGAAGTTCTTTTTGTTTGATTCTTTCTGTTATATCATTCATAACGCAAACTATACCACCTACACTTCCAGCTGAATTTAAATAAACCGCTTTATTAAGTGTGAAATATTTGATACTTCCATCATGCATAGGGAAAATTATCTCATCATCTAGAAAAGTACCAAAAGTCTTCATTATTTTTTTATCAATTTCCCTATGTCTATCCGCAGTCTTTTTCGGAAAAAATTCATAAGCTAGTTTTCCAATAATATCTTTTTTAGGAGTTCGAACAAGCTGAGAAAAACATTTGTTACATCGAATGAACCTTCCTTTAATATCTTTATAATAGACAGGATTAGGTAAACTATCTAATAAAACATCTTCAAAGTTTAAACGACTAATTAAATCATTATTTTGTTTTTTCATATAAAAATCCATAATAAGTTTACCTTTATAATACCATCTTTATTCTACATTTTTAAGTAAAATAGATGTCCCTAGTCCGCCACCAATACAAAGAGAAGCTACACCATAATTTGATTTTCTTTTTTGCATTTCATGGACAAGAGTCACAATAATTCTATTTCCACTGGCTCCAACAGGATGTCCTAATGCTATGGAACTTCCATTTAAATTAACTTTTTTATTTATATCCTCACTGCTAATATTAAATCTCTCCTTTAATATTTCATGTACGCCTAAACATTGAGCAGCAAAGGCTTCATTTATTTCATAGATATCAATATCGTTAAAATGCATTTTATTTTTACTAAGTAGTTTATCTATAGCATATCCAGGACTTAATCCCATATATGCAGGGTCAATGCCTACTTGCTCACAATCAATTATTTCAGCCAATGGTTTTAATCCATACTTCTTAACTGCCGTAGCTGAAGCAATAAGAGTAAAACTTGCACCATCATTTATTCCTGAGGTATTTCCTGCTGTTACAGTTCCATCTTTTTTAAAGGCAGTTCTTAATTTTGAAAGTTTTTCTAATGATGTATTTCTATTAATATACTCATCTTTTTTAAAAATAGTTTCACCTTTTCTTGATTTTATAGAAATTGGAGTAATTTCAAATTCAAATTTTCCAGCGTCATCTGCCATAATTGCTTTTTCTTGAGAAGAAGTAGCATATTTATCTTGTGCTTCTCTACTTATATTATATTTTTGCGCAATATTTTCCGCAGTTATTCCCATATGAAAGCCACCAAAAGCGTCAGTTAAAGCATCATTTACCAAAGAATCAACTATTTCTGAATTTCCAAGTCCTAATCCACTTCTTCCTTTTGAGGGAATTAAATAAGGGGATTGAGACATACTCTCTACACCACCTGCAACAATTACATCTTTATTCCCTGCTTTTATTTCACTTACTGCATTCATAACAGATTTCATTCCTGAACCACATAAAATATTTATTGAGTATGCAACGGTAGAGTCTGGAAGTCCTCCATAAATTGAAGCTTGTCTTCCAATACCTTGTGAATGTCCAGCACTTAATATATTCCCAACAATTACCTCATCAACAATTTCTCTATCAATATCTTTTATTAAATCTTTAATTACTTCACCTGCTAAATGACCGGGATCCATATCTTTTAGTGTCCCTAAATATGTACCTATTGCACTTCTCTTTGCTTCAACTATATAAACTTTCATATTAATATCCTTCAAATTATTGAATTGTATATCCACCATCCATAACTAAAGCCTGCCCAGTTATAGATGATGCATGTTCACTTGCTACGAACATTGTATAATGTGCAATTTCATCAGTTGTTAAAAGTTTCTTTTGCGGTACTAATGAAAAAATTACTTTTTCTAAAACTTCGTCAACACTAATACCTCTTGTTTTTGCTAAATCAGCTAATTGGTTTCGAACAAGTGGAGTATCAACGTATCCTGGACAAATAGAATTAACTGTAATTCCATCTAAAGCACCTTCTAATGCTGCAACTTTAGTAAGTCCAAGAAGTCCGTGTTTTGCAGAATTATAAGCTGATTTTCCAGCAAATCCAACTAATCCATTAATTGATGCCATATTTATAATTCTGCCCCATTTTTGTTCTTTCATAATAGGAAATAATGCTTTAATTGCACTAAAAGGCCCAACAAGCATCAGTTTTAAAATTTCTTCAAATTTTTCAGTTGGAAAATCTTCAATATTTGATACATGTTGAATACCTGCATTTGATACAAAAATATGAACTGTTCCATAATACTCAACTGTTTTTGTAATCAGATTCTTGATATCTTCTTCATTTGAAACATCGCATCGAATACCAATAACCTCAAGCCCTTCATCTCTTAATACTTTAATAGTTTTTTCTAGAACTTCCTCATTTCTCCCTGAAAGTACAACTTTTGCTCCATTTTGAGTAAATACTCTCGCAATATCAAGTCCAATACCTGACGTTGAACCAGTAATTATTGTTACTTTATCTTTTACCATTTTGAATCCTTTTTTATTTTTTTAATATGCTATTGACGGAAGCCAAGTAACAATTTCGGGGAAGAAAAATACAATCGCTAAACCTAATAGTTGTAATAATATAAAAGGAATCACTCCTTTATATATATCACTTAACTTAACATCAGGAGGACAAACACCTTTTAAATAAAATAATGCAAAACCAACTGGAGGTGTTAAAAACGAAGTTTGCAATGTCATTGCAACTAATAAAACAAACCAAATTAAGGTGGCATTTTCTATTCCATGACTTTGTATATCTATTGCTAAATCAGAGATAATTGGTGCAACTAGAGGCAAGATAATTAGTGTAATTTCAATCCAATCTAATACAAACCCAAGGATAAAAACAAGAGCTAAAATAAATAAAATTATAATAATAGGATCTTCTGAAATTGAATTTAGTGCAGAGGAAATTAATTCATCACCACCAAGTTCTCTTAATACAAGAGAAAAACAAGTAGCTCCGACAAAAATAGCAAAGATATAACCTGTAGTATTCATAGTGGCATGTGCAATATTTTTTAATTTTGTAAAAGTAAACTCTCCATTTGAGAACATTAAAACCAAAGCTCCAAAAGCCCCAATTCCAGAGGCCTCAGTAGGTGTTGCTAATCCAAAGAATATTGATCCAAGCACTGCTAAAACAAGTGAAGCTGGTGGTATAATATTTTTAAATAAATCCCAAGCTAAAGCCATATCAAATTTTTCATTATCATTTTTTTCAGCCAACGGCATAGTCTTAGGTTTTACCTTTCCTAATATAAAAATATAACCTATATATAAAATACCTAATAAAACACCTGGGAAAACAGCTCCCATAAAAAGATCTCCAACAGAGATACCTAATTGATCTGCCATAATAATTAACATAATACTAGGTGGTATTAAAATACCTAATGTTCCAGAACTTGCAATTATACCAAGTGCAGTTTGCTTATCATAACCTTGTTTTAGCATCATGGGAAGACTCATAACAGCTAATAAAACAACAGAAGCTCCTATAATACCAGTTGAAGCGGCAAGCAATACACCTAAAATTACAACAGTTATTGCCAAGCCTCCTCTCATCTTTCCAAAAAATTTTTGCAATGATGTCAAAAGTCTTTCAGCAACCCCCGATTCATCAAGAGCTAAACCCATAAATATAAACATAGGTAAAGCAACTAATATCCAATTATCCATAATTTTAAATATTCTATTTGACACTAGGCCTATAGTATTATAATCAAGTCCTGTAATCGTATCGAAATAAATATCAGAGAGATATCCTACTCCTACAAAAGCGACACCAACCCCACCTAGAACCCAGGCAACTGGTATTCCAGAAAAAAGTAAAATCATAAATGTTATAAACATTGATATCACTAGATAATCATTAATTTCCATTCTTAACACCTTTTAATAAAAAACTAATATGTCTAATTACTCGTGAAATACTTGCAACAAATAGCAAAATAAAGCTTATAGGAATTACACTTTTAATAATCCATCTATAAGGTAATCCTTCAGGAGAAATTGATCTTTCATTTACTCTTAATGCTTCCATTGTCAAATCTAATCCATAATCTATTACTATAAACATAAAGGGAATCATTAAAAATAGAATTCCAAAAATTTCAATTTTTCTTTGTAACCTAGCACTAAAATTGACTCTTAGAATATCAACCCGAACATGAGAATGATTTACCATTGAAAAAGACAATCCAAACATTACAATTATTGCAAATAGATGCCATTGTAACTCCTCGAACTGTATAAAATTTATTGAAAAAGTGTATCTTAAGAATACCTGTACAACTATAATTGCAATTAAAAGAAGTGACAGCCATGAAATGGCTGCACCTACTTTATATACAAAACTATCTAATACTTTACAAATATTAGGAAGTACTTCAGTTTCTTCATTCTTCTGAGACTCATAAGTGTGACTTATTTCGTCAAATTCATACACTGGATCTACTATATGATCTTTATTATTCATATTGTTCCTTTTTAAGATACTTTTAATTTATCTTGGTAAAAATCCATTTTTATTCCAATAAGAATAATCTTTTCTAAACTTAACTAAATCAATCCACACAGAGTCAAAGCCTTCATCTTTTCTTAAATCAACTAAAGCTTCTCCCCATGCTTTTCTAAATTCTTCTAACATTTCAGGTGACCATTTTTTTACAATAACACCTTTCTCTTTAACATTTTTCTTAATTGCAGGGCCTTGTGCTGCTTCACTTTCAGCTAAAGAAGTAGTTAGATTTGCTTTACAAGTCATCTCAATTGCACTTTTTTGTTGTTTACTCATATTATTCCAAGTTTTATTATTAATTAAAAGTTCAAAAATTGTTGCTTGCTGATGCCAACCAGGGAAATAATTATATTTTGCAATTTTATGAAAACCTAATTTTTGATCAACTACTGGGCTTGAAAATTCACTTGCATCAATCACACCTTTTTCTAAAGCTGAGAAGATTTCTCCTCCAGGAATTAGAGAGACAGAGGCTCCCATTTTACTCATAACTTCGCCGCCAAGACCATAAAATCTTATTTTAAGTCCATTTAAATCTTCTTTTTTTGTAATTTCTTGTTTAAACCAACCCGCTGTTTCAGGAGCAGAAATAGAACAAGGAAGAACATGTACATTAAACTTTCCATCATCATACATTTTTTGATACAGTTTTAAACCATTCCCTTCATATAACCATGCTAAAAACTCTGGCGCTTCAGGACCAAAAGGAATTGCAGAAAAAATTGCAGCTTCAGGCATTCTACCTGCCCAATATCCTGAAATAGACCAACCTGCATTTACTTTTCCTGCAGATACTGCATCAAGTATTTCAAATGGTGCAATTAATTTTTTTGGTTCATATATTTTCACTTTAATTGTTGAAGAAATTGATTCCAATCCTTCTTTAAAAGTTTTAACAGGAGTTCCTAACCCTATGAGATTCGTAGGAAAAGCAACTGGTACTTTTAATAAAACTTTTTTCTCTTTAGCTAGTAAAGATGTTGAACATAAACTTAACGATAAAACTACTGATACTGCGATATTTTTAATTTTCATAATATTCCTTTTTAATTTTAATTTTAATTTTTATACCAAACTCTAACAACAATAAAATACAATTTAATTTGTACCTCCTTGTTTTAAATTCAAGGAAACTTCATAAGAAGCTAGTGTAACCTCTTTTATTTCTTCTAAGGTCACTCCCTCGCTTATTTCAACTAAATGAAGTTTTCCTTCTTTAAATTCAAATACTCCCATTTCAGTAATGATCATATTAACAACTGCTTTCCCTGTTAGAGGAAGAGTACACTTTTTTAATATTTTAGGATTTCCACGGGCGGTATGAAGCATAGAAATAATTACTTTTTTAGCACCATTTACTAAGTCCATTGCCCCACCCATTCCAGGTAAAAGTTTTCCAGGAATTTTCCAATTTGCTAAGTTTCCTTCTTCATCTACTTCTAAAGCACCTAAGACTGTCATATCTAAATGCCCTCCACGAATTATTTCAAATGAAGTAACTGAATCAAAAAATATTCCACCTTTTTGAAGTACAACATTTGTTCCTCCTGCATCAACTACATCCTTATCTAAAGTTTCAGGTGTTGCCTTATCCCAAACCCCTGCAAACCCATTTTCAGAATGCAAATTTATATTTACATTTGCAGGAATATAATCAACAGATTTAGTAGGTAGTCCTATGCCTAAATTTACAAAATCACCATTTTTAAATTCTTGTGCAACTCTTTTTGCAATAATCTCTTTTGCTTCCATGTTATACCTTTATTATGTGATTTATATATACAAAAGGGGTATGGATAAAATTAGGGTCTAATTCTCCATTCTCTACAATCTCTTCAACTTCAGCAATAGAAATTTTTGCAGCTCCAGCCATAGGAACATTAAAGTTTCTTGTTGCTCCGTTATATACTAAATTTCCTGCTTTATCAGCTTTTTTTGCTTTTATAAAAGCTACATCAAGGTGAATTGGTTTTTCTAAAATATAGTCTTTTTCATCAATATTAATTAACTCTTTACCCTCTTGAACCTCTGTTCCTAAACCAGTTTGAGTTAAAACTCCTCCTAACCCAGATGCTGCCGCTCTAATTCTTTCAGCTAAAGTTCCTTGAGGTACAAGTTCAATGTCTAGAAAGCCTTCAATAACTTGTGATTGAGTTTGTTTATTTGTTCCAATATGAGAAGCATAAAGTTTTTTGATTCTTCTTTCATCAATTAATTTTCCAATTCCATATCCATCACTTGCAGTATCTGTTGCAACTAATGTTAAATTTTTAACATCAGTTTTTAAAATCTCTTCGATAATATTATGAGCATTTCCACAGCCCATAAATCCACCAATAGAAATTGTCATACCATCTTCTAAAAACTTACCTATTTCATCTATTGATATAATCTTTTCCATAACTCATCCTTTTTTACATGAGTGAAGTATATATACAAAAAATGACAAAATTATGTCACTTTATAAATTTTTTCTTTTTTCTAATATATTATTTTGTATTCAAAATATGTGAGAGTAGAATATAAAAGAAATCCGCACTAGTTGATAAGGTAACCATTAATGCAGACTATGTAGTAAGTTCTTAAGATGATAATTATAAAGACGTTTTTATTAAATAAAATTTGGTTCAATTATTTTTGATATTAATTTTATGCCATATTTTCTAATTTTTATCTTTTATCCCAAAAAACAATGAATATAAAACTGGGACAAAACCTAAAGTTAAAATAGTTGAAAACATTAAACCAAAGATAATTGAAATTGCCATTGGTTCCCACATAACACCACCACTTAACCATAAAGGAACTAATCCAAACATTGTTGTAACAGTTGTAAGTAATATTGGTCTAAATCTACTAATACAAGCTTCAATAATTGAATCATATTTAGAGAGACCATTTTCAAACTCTTCTGTTTTTATTCTCTCTAATAATACAATTGCATTATTAATTACAATTCCGGATAAAGAGATTATTCCTAAAAGAGTCATAAATCCAAAATATGAGCCCGTAATATAAAGACCAATAGAAACACCTATCATCCCTAAAGGAATCGCAGAGAGTATGATAATGGGCTTTCTAATAGAATTAAACTGAGCAACCATTAAAAGTAGTATAACCATAAATGCAATGGGAAGATTTACAGCAATAGATTTGTTTGCTTTTCCAGAAGCTTCATATTCTCCACCAAACTCATAATAGTAACCTAAATCAAAACTCTTTTGAAATTCATCCATATATGGTTTTATTTCATCAAATACTGCAAGAGCATTGTACCCCTCTTCAATATATGCACCAACTGTTACCGTTTTTTGTCTATCTCGTCTTACTATTTTTGATTCTTCAAAAACTGATTTTATAGTTGCTACTTGTGATAATGGAATATTTTTACCACTTCCTTGAGAGTAAACACTAATTGATTCTAACCTATCTAAATCATCTTTTGTATTTTCATTTGAACGTAAAACTATAGGAATTAATTTATCTTCTTTTCTAAATGTAGTTACCTCAAAACCACTTAATGCACTTTGCAGGGATAAAGCAATATCAAGATTTGAGATACCCTCTTTTAGTGCTTTCGATTCATCAATATCGACTACAAGCTTTTTATTTCTGATTCCCCAATCATCTACAATTCCTGTTACCCCATCAATTTTTCCTAATTCTTGTTTAACTTTTGAAGCAAGCAGAAAAAGTTTATCTATCTCTTTTCCACTAATTCTAATCTCAATTGGTTTTTTAACGGGAGGTCCATTACTTAGTGACTTAGCAGTTACCTGCATATCAGGGAAGTTTGATTTTGCAAAAGATTCTACATCTTTTTTTATAATTTCTAAATCATTATAGTTTCGTAAATTTACTAAAATCGTACTATACTCGGCACTTGCTAATTCTTGATCATATGAAAGCCAAAACCTTGGAGCACTTTGACCTATAAAAGATACATAATTTACTACATCGTTCTGCTCTTTTACTTCTTCTTTCATATATTTTGATTTTATATATTTTTCTATTTGTAAAACATTATCTTCTGTTGTTTCAATTGCTGTTCCAATTGGAAGTCTTATCTCTACAGTAAAACTTGGCTCATCTGAAGGGGGAAAGAATTTTTTAGGAACTAAGCCTAATAATTTTAGAGAAGCAATAAAAAGTCCAATTGTAAAGATAACTACAATCCATCTATATGACAAGATTAAATTTAAAAACTTTCTATATGTAGTATAAATAAAGCCTTCATTTTTATCTTTTGCCATATCTTTTTTCATAAAATATTTACTCAACACTGGTGTCAAAGTAAGTGCTAATACCCATGAACATAGAAGTGTTATTGTTACAACTTTAAAAATTGCATTAGTGTACTCACCAGTTGTTGATTTTGCAAGAAATATTGGTAAAAATGCAGCAGCTGTTGTAAGAGCTGAAGTTAAAAGTGGTATTTTTAATTCATTTGCACTTTGTAAAGATGCTTCAACTACACTTTTACCTCTTTGCATAAGTACCATAATAGACTCACTCATTACAATGGCACTATCAACTAGAAGCCCAAGGGAGATAATAAGTGCAGCTAAAGATACTTGGTCTAACCAAATATCAAAAAAGGACATGATAATAAATGAAGTTAAAATTGACATTGGAATTAAAACTGCAACAATAAGACCTGTTCTCAAACCTAAAGTAAATAACATCACAATTATTACAAGGCCCATAGCTTGAAGTAAATTTGTCACAAAATTATCAATAATCTTTTTTACCACTTTGGGTTCATTAAAGAGTCTATCTAGCTTAATACCAAGAGGTAACTTAGCTTGTATTTTTAAAACTGTTGCATCAATTTCTTCACCAAGCTTTATAATATCTCCATCTTTTTTCATAGAAATTGCTAGAATTAAACTTTGTTTTGCATCTTTATGAACTATAAAAGAACTTGGATCTTTATATTCATATTTTATATTTGCAATATCTTTTAAATAAATATGTTCTTTTGTATTTAAAGGAATAATTGTATTTCCAATTTGTTCAATATTTTCATAATTTCCAGAAGGTTCAATTGCAAGTCTACTGGTATCAACTTTTATACTTCCACCTGAAAGTACAATATTCTTTTGTTCTAAAATAGTTTTTAAATATGAAGCACTTAAATTTAATTTTGCTAATTTTGAATTATCAAATTCAATATGTACTCTTTGAGGCTGAATTCCAAGTATCTCTATTTTTGCAACTTCACTTATTCGTAAAAAAATATCTTTTGTATCATCTGCAATATTTTCTAACTCTTTATTTGATAAACCATCACTTGAAATGGAAATCATAGTTCCATAAACATCACCAAACTCATCATTTACTATAGGTTTAGATGTACCATCAGGTAATTCTCTAGATCCTGTTTCTACTTTTCTACGCAAAGAGTCCCAAATAGGTCTCATCTTTTTATGTTTTTCTAGAATGTTTACAAAGATAATAGAAACACCATTTTTTGAAGTTGATTTTATATTATCAATTTCGGGCATTTCTTGAATTGTTTTTTCTAGTTTATCAGTTACAAGTTGCTCTACCCTTTTTGCACTCGCACCTGGGAAATATGTTACCACAGTAGCAGTACGGATAATAAAGCCAGGGTCTTTGGCTCTTGGTAAATCTATAAAAGATAAAATTCCATAAATTAATAGCATGACAGAAAATACAGCAGTAACGGTACTCTTTTCTAAAGCAAATTTTGTAATATTCATCTTTAGTTACCTAAATCTTTTAAGTTAGCAATTTGTACTTTCATATTCTCATAAACTTCACTCATACCAGCTTTTAACACATAGATATCTTCTTTTAAGCCAGATAGAATTTCATAACCTTTTTTTCTAAGTTCCCCTACTTCTACATTTTGTTTTTTAACAATATAGTTCTTTTTATTTTTTTCTAATACATATACAAAATACCCAGATTTGTCATTTAACACGGAGTTTGAAGGAACAAATAAAATATTACTTTGTACTTCTTCAAGATTCTTAAAAAATACATTTGCAGACATTCCAGAACGAATCTGTTTTGAGCTATCACTTAATTTAACTACTACTTTGTAAGTTTTCGTATCATTTGAAGCAAACTTAGATATCTCAGATATTTTTGCACTATAGGCCCTATTTCTATCTAATGATTCAAATACCACCTTTACATTATCATCTTTTTTAAGTTTATTTATATAACCCTCAGGAACCTGAACCTTTACTTCATCAACAACTTTGTCACTTAATAAAACAATAGGAGTTCCAACTGTTATATTTTCATTTTCTTCTACATACTTTAAAGAAATATATCCATTTTGTGGAGCATAAAGTTTTGTATATGAAAGTTGTAATTTTGCATATTCAAGTTCTTTTTTAATATTTTGAACCTTTGCATTTGCAGCATTTGAATTAGCTTTTGCATTATCTATATCACTTGCACTTGCATTTTGATTTACATAAAGTTTCTTTGTTCTATCGTAATTACTTTTTGCATTTTGGGCAGATGCTCTAGCTTCACTTAAGGCATACTTTGCTTGTGAAACTTTTAGTTCATAAGGTTTAGAATCAAGCTTTGCTATTAAACTACCTTTTTTGACTTCATCACCTATATTGAATTTAAAGTAGTTTATATTCCCTTGTACTTTAAAACTAAGTTTTATTTGATGATTTGATGAAGCAGTTGCATTAAATACCCTATTCTGATTTTCATCTTTTAACTTTGGTAATACTGCAAATACAGTTTTTATAGACTCTTCATTCTTCTTTTCTTTCTTCTCTTCTTTTGTACATCCTACAAATAAAATTGCTACACATAATATTGCTATAAAATTCTTCATTTTTTAGTACCTCTTACTATATTTAAAATATTTTCTTCTACTTCTTTTTTCTTTTCTTCATCAACTAAAACATCAATCTTTCCACTAAAAAAATAAATAGAGGTTAAATCCGATAGATACTCAATATTTGAAATATTTAGATTTAGTTTTGAAATAATATATGAGTCTTGTGCATCGAGTAAGGAAATGATATTTTCTTTTCCATTTTTATATTTATCTTGGATAAGTTCAAAGTTTTTCTTTGAAGAATTTTGTGATATTTTAGCAAATTTTATTTTTTCATATGAACGTTTTAAAGATTCAAAATTTTTTCTTACATTTTCAATAATTAAATTTTTTATATTATTGTATTGAAG